>Ga0187827_10000155_pt1 | contig 105101 bp, 94 predicted proteins | sample ETNtaG_39_FD_167969 | JGI IMG/M metagenome (GOLD analysis project Ga0187827, IMG submission 167969) | Marine microbial and viral communities from oxygen minimum zone, Eastern Pacific Ocean - ETNP2014_SV_150_PacBio MetaG (Illumina Assembly) | ecosystem: Environmental > Aquatic > Marine >... | reverse complement strand
ATAAACTGATATCCGTTAAATTCAATTGCCACATATTCACCGATCTGTGTGTCCAATAACAGCCGCCCAATTCCACCGGTGCTTAGATCGCTGTCATTCGCGTAGAATTTTTTATTGTCAGGGTTAACGTTTAAAACGCCAAAAAGTCGTATCAACCCACGGAGATCTATAGAATTTTGTTCTCCTTGGTATTCATAGAATGCATAGGAAGGCAGAGAAAAGTATATCACAGCAGCCGTGATGCAGATGACAAACTTTAACGCTCGTAGAAGTGAAAAATTAAGAGGCAAGTTTTCCGTCCCGCATACGGATAATTCGTTTTGCTCTATTTATAACTCTTTGGTCATGAGTGGAGAATAAAAAGGTGACTTCTTTTTCTCTGTTGAGTTTTTCCATTAGATCCAACAGGGAATCTGCCGTGTCTGAATCAACATTGGCAGTCGGTTCATCGGCAAGGATTATTGCCGGTTCAGAAACAACGGCCCGTGCTATTGCTACCCGTTGCTGTTGTCCGCCTGAAAGCTCATCGGGCCGTCGGTTCTCCATACCTTCAAGCCCCACTTCTTTTAATATAGCCATTACGCGATCCTGCCGTTCTTTTTTCTGTACGTTCTGAAGAGCAAGCACAAATTCAGCATTTTCATAGGCGGTTAGCACCGGTACAAGATTATATGCCTGGAATACAAAACCTATTCTGTTCCTCCGAATTGTAGATAATTCCGTTCTGCTTAGCGTGGAAAGGTCTTTGTCTTCAAGAAAAATTTTTCCACTTGTGGGTATGTCAAGAGCGCCGATAAGGTTTAGCGTGGTGGTTTTGCCGGAGCCCGAAGGACCGCACAAGGTAGCGAAATCACCACTGTGGATTCTGATAGAGACTTCGTTCAGCGCTTTCACCTCAACCCGCCCCTGCCGATATATCTTTGAGGTTTTCTCAAGACTTACGATAACATTTTGTGTCATGACATTTTTGCTTTAAAGATTTTTCAGGCTTTCTACAGGTGGCATTCGGCCCGATCTGACTGCCGGATAGAGACCTGCCGCAATAGTCAGCACAAATACTCCGCACAGGATAGCAACAGCGCTTTCCCAGTACAACCTGAACTTTATCACCAGATCAAAAAGGACGCCACCGACATCAGAGCCCTCTTCATAAAAACCGCTAAAGTCAATTCCAATGTTACTCATATACACATAACAGGGAATGGTAATCATTACACCAAATATAAGACCTACAAGGCCGATCCAGATGGATTCTGTGAGGATAAGCCTGACAAGGCGAGCCGGAGCCATGCCAACGGCCATCATAATACCGAATTCACGTGTCCGTTCCAGGACGTTCATGAGCATTGTGTTCAGTATTCCAGCTGCTATCAGCAGTCCCAATAGAATCTGAATGAGATAGTTCATGCCCCGGTCAATGGTAATAAATCCTGCAGTCTCCGGCTGTGTTTCATTCCAGGTTAAAACCTCTACTTCCGGATTTTCTATCATTCTGTTAATAACATTTCGAACCTTACCTGTTTTCCTCTGGTCGTTGGTGTAAATTGGGACGATTGTGGCTTCATCCTTCTTATAACCGAGTGTTGCACGAATTCTATCTATAGGAAGAAGGACCATGGAGCCGTCCACTTCATCAACGCCAGTTTTGAATATACCGGTCACCCGCGTTATCTCGCTCACGATTTCTCCATTAATATCAGTTACGGTGTAGATCAATTTCTTTCCGATCCGCAAATTTAGCTTTTTAGCCATTTTCGTGCCTATAACCACACCACGACCATCAGTTTCTTCAAAGAGGAAGCCCTCAATAATGGAACTTATAAAAATATTCCTTTCGCTATTTTCTTTAGCCGGGTCTATTGCTATGAATGTGCCGCCAATATTTTTTATAGCGCTGGCGAACATTGCCTGGCCAACAATTCTTACAAGAGCAGATTTTACTTCAGGAATCTGGAGGACAAAGTTGCGAATACTTTCCACATCGGTAATCTTTTTGTCAAGTCCGGGAGTGTCATTGTAACCCATCGGTTCAATGGTAATATGACCGAACCCCATTGTGGTGCTTCTATTAATTATGTTGGTATAAGCATAATCCCCCATAGCTGTGAGGGATATCGACAAAAATGTTCCGAAAGCAACTGTAAAGGAAGTAATCAAAGTCCTTCGTTTTCTTCTCCATAAATTGCGCCATGCCATTTTATTTACCATAAATAAAACTTCTCGCTCTCGGCATTTTAGTTGTTAATGATTAGTTGTTTGTTGTTAATTGCTGACTGCTAATTGCTATTATCATTTGTAGTAGATAGCCTCTACCGGCCGGATAAGGGCTGCTTTAGCTGCCGGGTAGATGACTGCCAGGGCAGCTAATAAAAATAGAAAAATTGTGGGGGTAGCAATTGATTTAAAAGTTATCCGGCAATGCCAGATAGGATCCATAGCTATTCCCACCATTGTTGTACTGCTTACTAATGAGGACAGGTCTATGCCGTGTGTTTGAAAGTAATATACAACAGGCAGTCCAAAAATTAGTGTTAGAAGACATGCCGCTGCAGCCTGGATCATCGCCTCGAAGAAAAGCATACCGGCTACCCTCCATGGCGAAAAACCGATTGCCTTCATTACACCGAGCTCATGTATACGTTCAAAAACATTCATCAGCATAGCATTTAAAATCACCATCCCTATAGCGGTATATATAATAAACATCATGATGAATGTTCCTGCTTCACTGGTATCTATCATCTTAGCGATAAACGGCTGAAGCTGACGCCAGTTCAAGATTTCAAGACCAGAAGCAAGATTCGCCACCTCATCTGTTATTTTTTGAAGGTCTTCCTCATGGTACTTGCCCACTATGGCTATCTCGTGTGCTCCTTCAGGTAGAACCATTAGTTCCCGAAAAGCCCTATCCGTCATAAAAAAAGCTCCGCGGTCCACTCCATTACCAACGGATTTCAATATTCCGCGTACCCTGTAAAGATCATTGGCCATGGATCCGTCCGTTGCCTGGCTTAAGATAATCACTTCATCCCCGACCCCGACATCAAGTATTTTAGAAAGTTTTTTGCCGATTACTACTCCCATGAGGTCTTTCCCATCAAGCCATGAGCCGGAAGAGATATGTTTATTGATCTGTGTAACCAATGGCTCATTCTTCAGGTCGATGCCCCTGAGCCATGCACCCGAAGATTTGGAACCGGAAGCCGCTAAACCGAAACCGTAAATTCTTTGAGTGGCAGAAAAGCCGTTAGCATAAAGCTTTTCGATCAGTTTGTCGGGGTTTTTGATCCGTTTATAAAGATCCGGATCATCACGATAACCTTCTGCGTGTATCTGGATAGTGCCGAGATTCATCCCCACACTGTTTTGTACCATCGTCTGGATAAAACCTTCTAAAAAGGCGTCGAAGAACATTATAATAAAGGCGGCGAATGCCATGGCTCCGATTGTTATCAGGGATCGCTGCTTATGGCGGCATACATTACGAATGGAGAATTGCAATAGATTCATTAATAATAAATCCTGTCAATCCTGTTAATCATGTCATTTCTTCTTTTTTAAACGAGCAATGGAGAAGAACGAATCTTTAATCGGGATTTTAAACTCCATTTTTTCATAAACAACTTCTGTATATTCACCAGGCTTGTCAACAGGCGTAACACGTAAAATCGCTGGGATCACCCGACCTCCTAGGTCCTTAACGTCACTGAATGTCATCGTTCGGATCATCTCCATATCTTCATCGTAAAAAATATAGGATACCGGGATTATATTTTTTGCTTCTATAGTTAAAACTATTTTACCCCAGACCACAGAGGCTAAGGGTTTTGGAATTAAGGTAAATTCAATAACAGACTGTCTGTTGCGAATACCCTCAAAGGTAATGGTCGCATCATAGTCCTCAGACATCCGTGATTCCTTAATTAGATCGTCATTGGTAAAATGGCTGCCCATCCAGGAGCCCCCCATCATACCTGATGTGAGCCTGATAGTCCTGTCGGTTTTCGGTAAATAAGTGTATATGTTTTTTCCGTACATCAGGGTAGATGTCCCCCTTTCCTTGATCGGCGCGATAATCCGTATCAGAGATTTATCTTTTCCGCTGGCCCAAGACTCCAAGCGCATGCTCCGTGTGTAATGAGCTGTTTTAACCTGCATAGACATAAACCCATGCGCAGAACTGCTTCGATATAAATCATCAAGCTCCTTCAGAATTCTTAATACCCTATCAGAAGAAGATTCTGCTGGTTTTGCAATTGACGGGTTTAAAGAAAAGACAGCCATTACAATAATAATCATTAACCAAAAAAAAATATTACGCATCAGAACCTCTTTTTTGTTTGATATTATTGACCTACCCTAAATATTAGTACCACCCCTAGAGTGATGAATTTATGCCGTCAGTTGAAGCGTAGCGGAAACTGACGGCATAGGTTCAAACGTTTCTGGTGCTGGATGCCGATATCCCAGTGAGCTGTGAGGCTTGATTGTATTATATTCTATCCGCAATTGCTCAATTCAACAACACCTTGGCTTAAAACGAGTATCAAAACAAAATGAAAGAGAAGCAAGGATAAGAAAAAGAGGGTTGTTGAAATGAAATGTATTCGCTATATAGGGAGTAAGTCTGCTTTTGGATTAACTTAATATCAATCAGAGATTAAAAGAGTTCCCTGGAAAATATGTATAAATATTTTATTGACAACAATCTAAATTTTATTAACATATAAGTCAGGTTTTTTTAAAAGATAAGCCAACGGTAGACCTCTTTTTAAAGGATGAATTATGGAAAATAAAATAAAACTATTACACAATCTCACAGCTGGCATCTCATTTATCGTTTTTCTTGCTTCCGGGCTATACATGATGACCAACTTCCCGGGCATTGATAAATCAAATGAAGTGATTAAATATGTCTATAAAGCAAGTCACATTTATCTTTTACTGGCCAGTCTGTTGAATATGATTTTAGGTGGATATTTTGAGTCTAACAACAAAAGAGTAGATAAAATATTTCAAGTCATCGGTTCAGTGCTGATAATATCATCAACTTTAATGCTTATCTTCGCGTTTTTTCATGAACCTGGAAATCTTGCCGCAGGCCGGCAGATCACAGTTACTGCCATAGTTTTGATTTTCTTGGGATCTTTATTCCATTGGATAAGCAGGATGGGAAAAGGCAGTGATGAGATGATAGATTGACAATTTAAGTAGACTTGTTTTTTTACACAATAAAGCGACTAATTTTGTTCTGTTTATTCTGTGCGAGCAAGACGTTGGGTTTTAAACCTGCCCGGTGTTCAAGGCAATGCTTTGATCTCCCTTCTTATACTTCATGTACAAATCATAAATTTCTTGAGTAACATAACTATGTTCTTCTTTATGAGCCTTATATTCAGGAAAATCATGTTGCATTATTAGGTCTTCTTCTTTCTTAAAGTGTACCTCCATATAATCTAATAGTCCGCTTAGAGTATTTTTTAAAATCTCACTCCCCTCTTTTTAATTAACGGCACTGCTATGTTTGTTAATAATATCTACTAATTTTTTATGTTGTTCATCCATCTTCTTAATATTTACACTATACTCTATAATTTACCCCAAAATTCAGACCACGTGTTAAGGTGGTCATATACATCAGATGAATTTCATGATTCAGGCATTGTCATGTCAAAAAAGGCTCGAAAACTAAAATCATGCTCTGTAGGGTAGTCATTAGAAGAGTCTGTGGAATTTTCAGTTGATCAGAGTGAAGTCTGGGATGGGAGCTGAGAGGAGGGTGAAAAAAGCCCCATCCCGGACTACGACTCTGTGGAATCAATAAGCCTGGATCTCTGTTAAACAACGTTTCAACCCAGAAATACTGCTCGTATGGCTTCTTGCAACAGGGATGCTATTATTTCTTGCTGTTTTGACAACTTGCTCCACCATATGGTGGGCAACGGTTCCTGTAAAAATAATAATTCCATCCAGACTTTTAATCCGTTGTGTCAGGTTAGGAACCAGACGATTGTATACTTTTACTTTCATTCCCATTTTTTGTGGTATGTTTTTATAATTTTTTTTAAGTCGGTCAAGACCGCCAATAATCCCTATACTCATAAATATTCCTTTCTTTTTAATTGACAACAGTCATTTTTTTCTACTGCAAGTAAAACGCTGCAAAAATGGTCTTTGTCTTGTTTTTATTTGTGTCTGGGGCAATTAGTCTGATCTAGCCCAATAATTCACTGATTGCCCTTTTTTATTAAGTAAAGAGTGATAATTGCACTAACAATGCTTATAGGCTTATCCTTTCTTTTCTTGATGAATGCAAAATACACATCCTTCCCGATTCTATATACTGATAATAATAATCATTATTAGTATATAGAGATATTAATTCGTTCTGGTATCTTTGTCAAATATTTTTTACAAATAAATAGAAGATTTTAAGAGATAAGGTCGCAATCCGTTAGCCGCCGTTATAACGGTGGAAATATTGTACGGATGGCTGATAGCAAAGGAAGACAATATCCCATATGGGGCAAGGGCTATTAATGAAATATTAATTCCCACAGTATAACTGTAGTGATGAGAAAACGAGTTGGTTGAATTTTTATTAAATTTATCGATAATTCAACAGGTTATGGGACTTGTTAATGCTTTTTCCACACAGCTAATTTTTTAACATACATCTTGAAGGTGCTGACAATCATAAATTTGTTTGACAAGTGATGGAACGTCATTTCAAACAGTAAAAAAGATGGGCCGGTTTGCGTCAACTATCATAATTTCCACTATATCGTGGTTTTGGGCCTTGACAATATGTTGATTTTAATTGAGAATGAGCAGATTATTTAAAGCTTGTAGATTTTATCAGGAATACATACAGAGGATAAGAATGTCTCCTCTATAAATGTTACTCGTAAAGGATGCCATGGAAAGAAGCCCCCATATATTAATCGTAGATGATGATACTCATATTAGACGTGCTATCAGTATTGCACTTAAGGAAGAAGGATATTTACCAACAGAAGCGAAATCAGGCGAGGAAGGAATAAATCTTATAAGGGAGAGTGCTTTTGATCTGGTAATAATAGACCTTCGCCTTCCGGATATGGACGGCCTTGAGTTCCTTAAGATATGCAAGCATAATTCTCCCGACTGTATGGCAATCCTTCTCACTGCCTATGGCTCTGTAGGTACGGCTGTGGAGGCTCTTAAAGCCGGCGCCAATGACTATATAACAAAACCATTTTCACTGGAGAGACTCCTCCTTACAGTTCAGCAGCTCACAATATCAAAGGTATTAGAAGAAAAAAACACATTGCTCACTAAAGAGGAGTATGCCTTTAATGGAGATGTTATAGGCAAACATGAGAGGATGCAAGAGGTCTTTGAAATGATAAATATAGCATCCGAGACAGACGCTACTGTTTTGTTATTAGGAGAAAGCGGCACGGGGAAGGAACTGGTAGCCGATGCTATACATTATAATAGTCCGAGAAAACATTATCCCTTCATTAAGGTAAGCTGTGCATCATTACCTGAATCCCTCCTCGAAGCAGAACTTTTTGGCTATGAGAAAGGAGCCTATACAGGCGCTTTAAAACAGAAAAAAGGCAGGTTTGATTTAGCACACAAGGGGACCATCTTCCTTGATGAAATAGGAGAGACACCCCATAGTGTTCAGGTAAAGTTGTTGAGGGTGCTCCAGGAGAGGGAATTTGAGAGGTTAGGCGGAACAGAGACCAGAAAAGTAGATATCAAGGTTATATGCGCGACTCAGAGGGATTTAAAAAAAGAAATGCAAAGAGGAGGATTTAGAGAAGACCTGTACTTCCGTCTTAATGTACTTCCCATACACCTGCCACCCTTAAGGGAACGGAGGGGCGACATTTTGTTTCTGTCCAACTTCTTTCTGAAACGCCTTGCGGGAATGCATCAAAAACCCATAAAGGACTTTTCAATCGAGGCTAAAGAATTGCTTTTTAATTATCACTTCCCCGGAAACGTGAGGGAATTAGAAAACGTTTGCCATAGGGGTCTGCTTTTGAGCAAGGGGAAAGAGATTGAATCCTGGGACCTTCCAGAGGAAATTTCTAGCTGCAACAAAGAAGACTTAAATACCTCTGACAATATCCGTAGTTTTGAGCCATTGTTCACGGCGACCAGGGCCTTCGAAAAAGAATATATATCAAGGATACTGCAAGAGACAAAAGGGAACAAGGGTCTGGCAGCAAGGCTCCTAAAGGTTTCGAGGAAGACTCTCTGGGAAAAGTGCAAAACCCTGGGAATTTCGAATGGCTTACAGACTTTGTCCGTTGAAAATGTCGAAAACTCCGGTTTTGCCAAAAAATCCTGACAAAGCATAGCCGCAAATATGCAGCCTGTTACTCATGCCCGGTCATGAACCATGTTTCCACAGAAAGTTGTCGGTAACCAGCGGTGGCCCGAGGATCGATTCGGCAAAGACGGTGAAAACGCGGAACGGTAAACATAACCAGTGACCGGGGTTCAGGGGCAATGCATTCGGAAATTTCTACGGTTGTTTGCTTGCCTGTTTCATCCTTCTCTTCGTTGTAAATAATCAATTCACCGCCCCAATCAGCATCCCATTCATCGTGGAAGTAGGCTGCTATTGCCAGTCGAGGAAGGGATGAGGCTTGTTGAGAGGTCACATCCGCCTTATTGGTATCATCATGTATGAAGAGGCAGTCACCCACTTCGTAAGAAAAATAATTTAAATTCAAATGAGCCTGCTTACTGTCAGGAGAGGAACCAGTGTAGTCGGCAATGCAAGGTAGATTGATCTTGTCTAGAAATCTCTTCTTCTCCAGTTGCCCCATATCTCCCTTGCTCCAATTTCCGCAATTCGGAAAAGCACGGGTTACCGCAGGCATGTCCGCAAGTCTTTTCCATGTCGCCTGGTTCATGGCGTTCTGGAAAAAATCCTGGTCTTCAGGAGTCCAGAATTCTTCAAGCACCAACACTGGGTCGTTTTGAAACGAAAATGCTTCTTGATTGAAATCTTTAAACAAAACTTTCATAAAATTATCAAAAATTTACACAACAACTTTGCTAAGCCTTGCATAAGGCATAAAAGTTATCTAAATTCTGCTAATTGCTATTGCAGCCTCTTACTCATTAATGCTCGGTCATGAACCATGTCACGATGGTTTTTCGTCGGTTATCACCGGCGATGGGATCTATACGGCAAACACGATGGTGACGCGGAACAGTAAACATAGCCAAAGACCGGGGTTTAGGCGCCACGCATCCGACAATATTAAGTGTTTTTTTGCCGGTTTTGTCTTTCCTCTCTCCGTAAACGATCAACTCACCACCCCAACTAGGCTCCCATTCATTGTGGAAGTATGCGACCATTGCCAGCCGGCGCAGGGGCGGGCGTGGGAGGTTAGAGGGCACGTATGCTTCATCGGTGTCATCGTGGGTGGGGAGGCAGTCGCCCACTCCGTATGAATAATAATTTAAATTCAAATGACGCCGCTTAATGTTTGGAAAAGAATCAATGTGGTCGGCAATACAGTCAAGAGTGATTTTACTAAGAAATGCCTCCCTCTCACGTTGACCTACATCCCCCCTGTGCCAGTTTCCGGAATTCGGAAAAGCATGGGATACCGCGGGCATGTCCTTAAGGGTTTTCCATGCCGTTTTTTTCATGGCATCCAGGAAAAAGGTCTGGTCTTCAGGACTCCAGAATTCCTCCAGCACCAACACCGGGTCATTTTGAAACGAAAATGCCTCTTGATTGAAATCTTTATACAGAACTTTCATAACAATACCAAAGGGATTAAATTAGCTTTTTAGGTTAGCCTCGCAAAGTATCAAAATAGAAATTCGAAGTCAAATTTTTTATTTTCTATACGTGCGCTAATTTGACAAGTTTGCAGCAGGCTCTACTACAAACTCGCAACAATGTGTTTTGTTAAAAAAGCCCAACTGAACGTGGCAAAGCTCAGCTAAAAGCCAAGCTTAGTTACGTAGATCTGCTATGCTACAGAGTTTTTGTGGAGGACTTTTATTAATAATTTATTTATTACCACGAAGAACACAGCGCAACAGAGCCTCAACCACAATTCGGTAAGGAAAACCGAATTGGACGGTTCCCGAAGGAAAGCCGCCCGAAGGGTTGAGGCCATGGATGGTCGAAATCAAAAGCTTTTTAATTTTGACTGGATGAACAGGATATTTGGGAATCATGTTTATCACCTATAGATTTTTAGACAACAAATTAAACCATTTGAAGTATGCGAAAAAAATTATGTGTACTACTTAATAACGAATTGAAATTTGTTATATAAAAATCGGTGATCCTATACGTTAAAATAATTTTCAATTAAAACCAAAATGATATTGAGAAAAAAGTTTAATGATTGACGTTTTTGATTTACTGGATTTATATCAAGTTAATCCCTTAACCCTGTCTAATGTTTTTCAAAAAGTTATAAAAACGTTGCTAAGCCTTGCATAAGGCGCTGTAAAGAGAAAGAACTAAACACCGCCTAAAAAAACAACGTTTCGTAGGTTAGTAGTACGAAGAGGAAGAAATCACATGTAATAAATTCTTCGTGATCAACGCGGTAAATTTTATTTTGGCCTTCAATGCCGAATTATTGTTACGAACTTTTAATTTCTTTTTAATCCTTAGAGGGTTGTCGAGGGGGGGGCAATCCGGAAAAAATCCTGGTCGATTAGCACCACTAAAAAAAATAACTATTGTTTATAATTTGTTTATAATAAGTAATATTAGTTGAAAGTTATGTTAATTCAAGATAAATTTAACCTTCCAACTGCATTTGGTTCTTTTTATCCAGCATATTGTATGCTTAATTTGTTGCATCACAATATATGCCATTGCACTTAGGAGTAAAGATCGTTGTAATTTTTCATTAAGTTTTTTCTGTTACCAACGTGTAACATCGCTACATTTCCTCCAAAACCCATAATTTCAGATTAATCCTAATAAATCAATATGATAGAAAGTAAACCAAGATTGTAGAAAGATGGCACCCGAATTGCAACTATATATAGACTCTTATAATTCAATAATTTTTAGTTTGTGGTGGGTATGTTTTTGTTACGTGGGAAAGTTTCCTTTAGTTAACTTTTTTCCTTGACAACTTTAAATGAGGCAGCGTATACTCCCCAACTCGTTTAAAAAAATGGAGTAAAACCTGAAAAGAAATATTTATAGATTGCCCGCTAAAAAAATTAATATCCGAAATTTGTAACAAAGGCAATTTTGTTTTTAAAAACATAAGTTGAGAAAGGATTTAAATGAAGATTGATTATGCCCATGACATGTTGGATGAATTAATAAGAATGGAGATGGAACGTAGGGAAAAGGAAGGAGATTTCGGTCTTACCAAAGAGTATCACAAACTCAGAGAGGCCTTGTATGAGCTCCCGGACGATGACGATGATAGGGAAGATGGATTTGAAGAGGTAGATAGAAAGGTCTTTGCCGGACTGGATCTGGGATGTGGTATTGAGGAGATTCTTGAAGAGTTTCCTTTAATTACTGAAAAGATCGGTCTTATGGAAATAAGGAAGGCATATAACAGGGAAGAAGAGAGTGTAAATTTATCAAACAGGCATTTAGAAACGGATCAAAAAGCGACTATTATTAGGCTTCGGCCTGAATGTTTCTTTAATCCAAATGGTTTTGTAGACGTCATCCGGCATGAGTTCATGCATCTCAATGATATATTGGATGATGAGTTTGGTTACAGCAATCAGCGATTAGGAAAAAATCCGAGTGAAGACGCCTTCATCAGGGACCGGTACAGGGTCATCTGGGATATATATATAGAAGGACGTTTGGCAAGGGAAGGAAAAGAAGAGACGGATGTGGGCAGGGACGGTTGCTGGAAAGAGTTTAATCTCCTCTATGTCAAGTTACCCGAGGAGGACAGGTCGCCCATTTTTGAAGCCTTGTGGAATAAGGAGAAGCTGACCCACCCAGTGATGGTTGAGCTTGCCTCAGACCCTTATAAGCTTATGGAGGCGACAGGAGTATCCACAAGAGAAGGGGACAAAGATACAAAGAAAAAGGTTGCCCTGCCGGGAAGCCCCTGTCCTCTCTGTAAATTCCCCACCTATAAACCTGTGCATGATATCTCTGAAACGGCTGCGGACAAGATAAAAAAGGATTTCCCGAACTGGGAAGAGGAATGGGCATGTGAAAGGTGCATGGACCTTTACAATTTAAAGCCCTTTGACCGTCAAGAGGATTTTACCCCGATGAGATCAGAGTTATAAAGAAGGGGTTTTTTTATACAGCGCCAACTTTAAAGGGCGTGCGTTAAGTTTTTTATGAGTAATTACTTTTTAAAACATTTTTTCCCCGGCCATTCAGGAACCGGGCTATAAAAAAAAAGGAGGTGAACTTATTAAAATTTTTAAGACTGTCATTTCTTTAAAGAACAAACCTTGTTTTAAAGAAAAGACGGGGCAAGGCTCGAAGAGAAATGTTTTTTATAAAAATTTTTTTTTAAGAGAAAGTGAGGGAAACTATTTATGCATTTAAAAAGAAGGAAATTTTTGCAGATAAGCGCTGCAACTGCTGCATCAATAGCCGCTCTTAACAGGAATAACCTTGCGTTGAGTTCCATGGTGACAAAGGTGGATAATCCGCTGTCGTCCTATCCTGATGTAAAATGGGAAAAGCTTTACCATGATCAGTATAGATATGACAGGACCTTTACTTACTGCTGTTCACCTAATGATACTCATCAGTGCAGGGTAAGAGCCTTTGTAAGAAACGGCGTGGTAATGAGAACGGAGCAGAACTATGCTCACCAGAACTACGGCGATATTTATGGCAACAAGGCAACAAGAAACTGGAACCCGAGAATGTGTCTTAAGGGATACACCTTCGCGAGAAGGGTATACGGACCTTACAGACTTAAATACCCGATGGTAAGGAAAATGTGGAAACAGTGGGCCGATGATGGATTTCCTTATTTATCAAATGATAACAGAGAAAAGTATAAGTTTTTAAGCCGGGCTTCAGATACATTTGTAAGAGTCTCCTGGGATGATGCCTTTATGTATGCTGCTAAAGGCTTTGAAGCTGTAGCCAGGAGATACAGCGGAAAGACTGGCGCCCAGCTTTTGAAAGACCAAGGTTATGATCAGGATATGATCAAGGATATGGGCGAAGCAGGCACGAGAACCTTCAAGTTCCGCGGTGGAATGGGACTTCTCCAGGTAATAGGTATATACGGCACCTACAGAGTCTCCACCATGATCGCCCTTCTCGACGTCTATGTCAGGGGAGCTACAGAAAAAAATGCCAGAGGCGGAAGAAACTGGTCAAACTATACATGGCATGGCGATCAAGCGCCCGGACATCCCTGGGTTCATGGATTGCAGACCTCTGATATCGACTTTAACGATCTGAGATTTTCCAAGCTGACCATTCAGGTGGGAAAAAACTTAATTGAGAACAAAATGCCTGAAGCCCACTGGCTGGCTGAAATTCAGGAAAGGGGCGGGACAATCGTAACTATCAGCCCGGAATATAACCCCCCTGCTACCAAATCAGACTACTGGATTCCTATACGGCCGGGATTATCAGACACCACAATATTCCTTTATGTCACTAAATCCCTTATTGATAACAACCAGTATGATAAAAAGTTTGTAAAGGGACAGACGGACTTTCCGCTGCTTGTAAGAACCGACAATCTGAAAAAATTAAGGGCAAAGGATATCTTCAAGAATTATAAACCCACCCTTAAGAAAGACGGATATAGTTATAAGGTTCAGAGTCTTACCGATGCGCAGTATAAAAAAATCGGCGGCGACCATGTAATGTGGGACACCAAGACCAACAAGGCAGTGGCTGTTAACAGAGATCAAATTGGAAAGTATCTCGAAGCTACCGGTATTGATCCTGCCTTGGAAGGTACATACAAGGTGAAACTGGTAGATGGTTCAGAGGTTCCTGTAATGCCTGTATTCCAGATGTATAAGGTTCATTTACAGGACTTTGATCTTGATTCAACACATGAGATATGCGGCGCCCCAAAACATATGCTTAAACGGCTCGCGCATGATTTTGCAACCATTAAACCGATATCCATCCATTATGGTGAGGGTATCAACCACTGGTTCCACGCAACCCTGCATAACAGGGCAACCTATTTGCCGTTAATGCTTACGGGAAATCTTGGAATATTTGGTTCCGGTTCCCACACATGGGCAGGCAACTATAAAGCTGGCAACTGGCAGGCATCCAAGTGGAGCGGTCCTGGATTTTACGCTCTGGTTGCGGAAGATCCATTTCACCAGAACCTCGATCCAAATGCACGCGCCAAGGATTTAAAGATAAAAGGACGCGCGAAAGGTGAAGAGGTCGGTTACTGGAACCACGGTGATATGCCGCTTGTGGTGAATACACCGAAATACGGGCGGAAGAACTTTACCGGGTGGACAGGCATGCCAACTCCTACCAAGGCAATGTGGTATGCTAATGTGAACCTGCTAAATAACGCCAAGCATTTTTACGATATGATCTTCAATGTGAATCTCAAAGTAGAGATGATTATAACCTCGGATATTGAGATGACCTCATCCGCGGAATATTCAGACATTGTTTTTGCTGCCAACTCCTGGATGGAGAAGGAGGTCCACGAATGCGCGACCGCCTGTTCCAACCCATTCCTCAATATTTGGAAAGGCGGCATAAAGCCTCTTTACGATACATTGGATGATCTTAATTGTCAGGCAGGGGTTGCTAATGCCCTGTTTAAGCTGACAGGAGATAAGAGGTTCTATAACCATTACAAATTCGCCTTAGAGGGGAATCATGATGTTTACTTGAATAGAATTTTGGATGGTAGTACGACTACAACATCTCCGGTAAAAGGAAAAGGAAGCTACACGGTAGATAAAATAATCAAAGGTGCGTATGGCGAGGAAGGTGGTGCGCTGATGATGTACCGAACCTACCCGAGAAACTCATTCTGGGAACAGGTGTATGAAGATCGCCCAAGCTACTTAGATCACGGGAGATTCCAGGCATATTCGGATGACCCAACCGCGATAGAAGCCGGCGAGAATTTTGTCTCTTATAGAGAAGGGACAGAAGCCACACCGTATCTGCCGAATGTCATCGTAAGTACCAACCCTTACATACAGCCGGATGACCAGGGACTTCCTGAGGACGCTGAACATTGGGATGAGAGAACTGTTCGGAATATTAAGAAGCCATGGAGTGCGGTAAGAAGAACAAAGAACTTCCTCTGGGAAAAGGGCTACAAGTTTTACTGTGTAACTCCGAAGACGAGACACAGAGTTCATTCTCAGTGGTCTGTTTGCGACTGGAACCTTATCTGGAATAATAACTACGGTGATCCTTACAGAATGGATAAGAGGACTCCTGGCGTGGGAGAGCATCAGCTCCATATAAATCCACAGGCTGCTAAAGACCTGGGGATAGGTGACGGCGACTATGTTTACGCGGACGCCAACCCTGCCGATAGGCCATACAGAAACTGGAAACCGAGCGATCCGAGGTATAAGGTTGCAAGGTTAATGGTCAGGGCAAAATATAATCCTGCGTATCCTTACAGCTGTACCATGATGAAACATGCCCCTTACCAGGCAACGGAAAAGACCGTAAGAGCACATGAGTCAAGACCGGATGGAAGGGCAGTTTCTGCGGATACAGGTTACCAAGCAAACTTCAGGTACGGTTCACAGCAGTCCGTCACGAGAGATTGGTCTATGCCTATGCATCAGACCGATACACTCTTCCATAAGAAAAAGATTGCTATGAGATTCTTCTTTGGACAGGAACCGGACAATCATGGAGTAAATACTGTGCCAAAAGAAACCCTTATTAAGATTACAAAGGCTGAGGATGCTGGTATAGGCGGAGTAGGTCTCTGGGATCCGGTTAAAACCGGCCTTACACCTGCTAATGAAAACCGTCTTTCCAAGATGTATCTAAAAGGAAAGCTTGTAAGGGTAAATACATAAAGTAGACTTTAATATAATGAAATAATTGATGGGAAGGGGGTTTTTACCCCCCTCCTGTCATATTATAAATATTGATATTAAGGAGGAATAAAATAATGGCTGATGTTAATAATTGGCAATTAGGAAGAAAGATGTGGTATCCCTATGAGGAAGCCCATCCAAACCGACAGTTTGCCTTTGTTTTTAATATAAACCGCTGTATTGCCTGTCAGACATGCACCATGGCCTGTAAGGCCACTTGGACATTTTCAAAGGGACAGGAGTTTATGTGGTGGAATAATGTAGAAACAAAACCTTATGGTGGATATCCTCAGTTTTGGGACCAAAAGGCAATGCATCTTTTAGAGAAAGCTAATCCAGCGGGTCAGACCTGGAACGCAAGTGAGGGTAAAGGTATCTACGGAACATACAAAGGGACAACGATCTTTGAAGCGCCAACCGCAGGAGAGAGAGAAAGAGGACAAAACGCGGTCGGTTATGTTCCCACGGATAAGGAATGGCGTTTTCCAAACATATACGAAGATACAGCGACCGGAGATTCTGCAGCCGGTGTGCACACTCATTATACAAAAGGTGAAGAACTGCCAGAGCATAGCGGCAGATGGTTCCACTATTTACAGAGATTATGCAACCACTGTACATATCCTGGGTGTCTTGGCGCCTGCCCGAGAAAAGCGATTTACAAGCGTCAGCAGGATGGGATCGTGCTTATAGATCAGGCACGTTGCAGAGGGTATAGAAAGTGCGTGGAACAGTGTCCATACAAGAAACCTATGTACAGGTCCACCACAAGAATCTCTGAAAAATGTATCGCCTGTTATCCAAGAATAGAAGGGGCAGACCCCATTTCCGGTGGACGCCCAATGGAAACAAGGTGTATGGCTGCATGTGTTGGCCAGATAAGAATGCAGGGATTGGTTCAGATAGATAGTAACGGCGAGTGGAAGCATGATCCGCAGCATCCACTTTATTACTTGATTAAGACAAGAAAAGTAGCTCTGCCGCTCTATCCGCAGTTCGGAACCGAGCCTAATGGTTATTACATCCCGGCAAGAAACGCGCCGAGGGATTATTCTAAACAGATGTTTGGCCCGGGAGCCGATCATGCGGTAGAACAGTATCTAGCGCCTGACAGAGAACTCCTGGCAGTGATGAACCTCTTCAGGAAGACCCAAAAGATTATTTTTAAATTTGGGATAAAGAAGGGGCCGAAAGTATATGAGACGATTTTTCACGGTAAACCGTGGGCGATGTACAACGATACGGTTATTGGTTATGGTCATGATGGAAAAGAAATAGTCAGGACCACGATTGAGGAACCGATCCATATCAGACCGGAAAAACACATCACATCAATTTAAGGAGAGTATTTTAATGGCATCAACGAAAACAACAAAAAAAGATGTGAGTAGTGAAGATAAAGCAAAGGCGGAGATTGCATTTGTGAGGAGCCAGATTTACAGGCTCCTCTCACTTGCCTTCCTTTACCCAAAGGAGGAATTTTTTAAATCACTCAGCAAAGGCTCTTTTATAAAGGAACTCAAGGATTACTTCTCCTACATCTTGGTCAACAATACAAAAGAGATAACAAAGGAGATGGGTGATAATGCCATTGAGGTTATTACGGCATTGGAAGAGCTGATTAGTAATGAATTTCCAAACCGCGAGCTTTCATATCTTGAAGAAAAATTTATTACGGTATTTGGACATACTGTTCATAAAGATTATCCTCCACAAGGGTCGCATTACGGGACCGGTCACATGTTTCAGTCCAGCCAGCATCTGGCAGACTTAGCAGGCTACTATAACGCGTTTGGGTTGGAGCATGGCGGTAAACAACTGGAGGGTTTGGATCACATTAGTCTGGAACTGGAATTTATGTATGTTCTAACCTTTAAGGAAGGCTATGCCTTTGAAAACGACGGTTCGGAAAAGGCTGACGTTTGCATTAAAGCGCAAAAGAAATTCATGAAAAATGAGATTGGCAGTTGGGGGTCTCTCTTTGCGAAGCTTCTAGAAACCAAGGGAAAGGATGAATATTATACTAAGATTGGCGGTCTTCTGAAAGTATTTTTGGGAATGGAGACTGCATTTCTCAAGGTCAAACCTCGAAAGCTAAAAGCCCCGGATGCGAGCGATTCTCTGGATGAATCAGCGAGGGTTAGAGGTGGTATGGAGTGTGGACATGAAGCGATAAAAGATAGCACGCAAGTTGCTGATTTTATCAAATAAAAAAATGGTAACCGTTAAAAATTTCTTTTAAAGAAAGGACATCGATGAAGAAAAAATTATTAACAATTAGTTTGGTTGTGATGCTGTCGTTTTGTGTTGCCGGTGTTGCCCAAGTTGAGGCTGCCGGAGCTACATTGAATGCTGATGGCACTGGAGGAGTGGACGTTTCTACAATTGCCTCAGTGAAACATGCCGGTGAAATTCCTACTAATCCTTTTGACTCGTCATGGGAAAATGCACCACAAACGGTTGTTTCCCTGCTTCCGCAGGATGTAACGGAACCAAAGGAATTTTCTCCCGCTGTATCGCAGGTTGCTGTAAGCGTATTACACAATCCATGCTATGTAGGTATTAGATTGCAATGGAGAGATAACAACAAAGACACTGCTGCGTTAAGGCATGATGATTTCAGGGATGGAGCTGCCGTTATGTTCCCACTGAAGCCTACTGACGATGACGCAGGTGAAGAAGTACAGGGAATTTTACCTTTTATGGGTGACGATGGTAACGGAGTCAATATCTGGCACTGGAAAGCGGACTGGCAGAGAGAAGGTGCTAATGAAACAGCACTTAAGGATGCCCAGTACCCGAACATGCAGGCAGATTACTACATCAATGAAGTGGCTGGTGCGTCTTCTGTAGGTGTTGGCAAACCTGATACCGGTGTAGGGTGCAGTGACTGTGTTGGGAACTCGAATCCATGCAGCGGGAGTGCGCTTGGTATGGGAGCTGAAGCGGCGCAAACCCTTATGACAGGTAGTGGAGATAACCAGGGTGTTTTTGACTCAGGTGAGCATTTAGACAATATACTCTCAGATGAGGCCCTCAGGCATTCCTCTGTAGAGGATCTGAATGCGGAAGGTTTTGGAACATTGACTACACAGGCCAGCCAGGATGTATCAGGTTATGGCGCCCATGGTAATAACTCATGGTCAGTAGTCTTAGTAAGGAGTACCGCCACGAAGGATGGCAATGATACACAATTCAATGCTTTTGGCGGGTCTGTCCCGATTGCCTTTGCAGTATGGGATGGTGGTAATGGAGAAAGAAATGGCATGAAGGGTAGATCAACCTGGCACTGGCTATCACTTAAATAAAGCGGTACAGGTTTTGTTTCTACAGTGATTTATATGTGCCCTGGGAGGATTACACTTTTCACGGTAAATCCCTCAGGGCATTTTTTTATAAAAAGGTAGAGGTAAATTTGCAACACAGTTATAGCCAAAAATAATTTAACGCAAAGTCGTAAAGGTACTATAAGAAAAAGATCATTTAACCACGGAAATACACGGAAAAACACAGAATTTAAAGAATATTTTCCGTGATTATCCGCGCGTTTCTGTGGTAATATTTAATAAAACCTTAGTAGTTAGAAATAATAAAATAATTAAAAAAAAGGAGAAAAAGTTATGGCAAAAGCAAGCGCGCGTCACATATTGGTAAATACCGCGGAAAAATGTAAGGAACTAATGTCACAGATTAAAGAGGGGGCTGATTTTGCGGAATTAGCAGGGAGCCAATCAAGCTGTCCTTCCGGTAAGAAAGGCGGGGATCTTGGGGAGTTTCTTCCCGGTCAGATGGTCCCGGAATTTGATGAGGTGGTTTTCAGCGCGGAGTTGGGTAAAGTTCACGGTCCGATAAAAACTGATTTTGGTTTCCACCTTATCGAAATTACGAGCCGTACTGAAGATGCTGAGACCAAAGAAACAACAAAAATTGGTAAAGGGCTTACTACGGGAAGCTTCCATGAAGAAAAACAGGAAGAAACAGAGGAAGAAACAGACGCCGATGGCAGCTTGATTACAACGGCAAATGAATTTTTGGGAGAAAAGCCAAGATACGGCTGGGATAAGACAGATGAGAATTTTTGTGAGACAATTTTTAATATTGCAAAGGCGGTAAAAGGTTTGGGATGCAAAGACTTTTTCTTTTTACAGCCTCTATCGGTGGATCATGGCCTGGTTAATTCCTACATGGACCACCTGATTACTATAGAAAATTTGATAAAGATTTTTAAAGAGACAGGTGATACAAAAAATAAAAAACAAGGGGCAGAAGAAATCTTTTTAAGGCTTAGAACGGTGATGATGGAGATAAGAGAAAAGATCATTGATCCTATCCAAAAGGATGTTAATGGGAAGAACCTAAAAACTTTCACCGAATATGTGGACAAATGGAATAGTACGATAAATGATGTGCTTGAAGTAGATAAAGCGTGGGGCAATCAATATGAGTATGGTAAACCCCTTAAAGTAGATCTGCCTGCAGTTGAAGAGAAAAGCAAATAAATTAGAAAAAGATATGCTAAAAGATAAATTTAATAGAACGATCAAATATCTCAGAATTTCTCTAACAGAGTCTTGTAATCTTCACTGTTTTTATTGCAGGCCAAACCAGGATAAAACTTATACTTCCTGCCAAAGCTATTTAACACCTGATGAGATGCTACTGATTACCAGAGTCTTTTCTGAGCTTGGAGTATCCCATGTACGGTTAAGCGGTGGAGAACCTCTGTTAAAAAAAGATATTTGTCTTTTGGTAAAGGGAATTGGTCGTCTGTCCGGAATAAAAGATGTCTCACTTACGACCAACGGAATTCTTTTGAAAAAGTTTGCTCCTTCATTAAAAAACGCCGGTCTTCATCGCCTCAATATCAGCCTCGATTCGATAACACCTTCAAAGTTTAAAGAGATTACTGGGGGTGGAGATCTGAAAAAGGTTTTACAAGGTATTGATGCTTCTCTTAAATACGGTTTAACTCCCATAAAGCTTAACATGGTCGTAATGCGGGGCATAAATGATGACGAAATAATCCCGATGATAAAGTTCTGCTTGAAAAAAAGGCTTATCCTCAGGTTGTTAGAATTTATGCCAATAGGAAATTCATCTTCAGATGTGAAGGAGAGGCATATGCCTGCGAAAGAAATTCGTGAAAAAGTTGCACAACATTTCCCCCTGGAGAAATCAACATTGCGAGGTCCTGGGCCCGCCTCATACGAGTATGTTAAAGGAGACGGGTTAATGATTGGATTTATACATGCTGTCAGTCAACACTTTTGCAAAACATGCAACCGGGTTCGTTTATTGTCTTCCGGAAAATTGCATCTTTGTTTAGGGCATGAAGATCAGGTTGATCTCGCTGCAGTTATTAGAACGCCAGGTGTTTCAATTGAGGACTTGAAAGAAACGATTCAGGCCGCGGTATGGAGCAAGCCGAGTGTGCATCGTTTTAACAAAAGTGGTTCAACAGCCAATAAACGTATCATGTCTTCTATTGGTGGATAAGAACATAGTATAGGAATTGCCATAAGTCATTAGCACCCTCGTCTTTAGGTAAAAACTGTAGTTAAACGATGCACCTTCGCAAGGCACAAAGCGGTAAAGGCAGAAAAGGGCAAAAAGTAGATGGCAAACTTTTAAAACTCGGTTCCTTTGTTACTTTGTCCCTCTGTGCCTCAGGCTATCGACTGAAGCCGATAGGAATTGACTTCGCCGTAGGTGCTAATTTATAAATAGAATTTACAAAATGAAAGTATCACTTCTTTTTCCACCCTCATGGATTCCATCCCAACCATTCCTCAGTTTGCCGAGTCTCACAGCCTTCTTAAGACAAGAAGGAGTTGAGGTCGTACAGAGAGATATCAATATCGAATTCCTTGAGATACTGATGACATGGGAGAAAGTCAAAGGATTATACGGCAGGATAGAGGATGGGCTAAAAAATATTGAGAAAAATGGAGGGGATCGGGCTGGAGAAAAATATGCCCGCATGAAACAGGCTGTGGAATGGCTGCCTCAACTGACTGATTGGATTGAGAGCGCAAAGAAGTCTTTTAGAGGGCCTAACTTCTACTCTATCGAAAGTTATATGGAGAGTATGAAGGTGATGGAGCGATGGATTGAGCTTATAACGTCATCCTACCATCCTTCTACGGTTACCACCGTTGATAATGAGATGAGGTATTCTGTCTACTCATCGAAAGACATATTCTCGGCCCTAGAAGACAGAGAACAGAACCTTTTTCTTGATATCTTTAACGACCACATTATTTCTTCAGTTCTGTCCGACAATCCCGGATTGGTGGGAATATCTATAACATCTACATCACAAGTTATTCCCGGTCTGACGCTGGCGCATCTCATTAAAAAAGAGAGGCCCGATATTCATATAACCGTTGGTGGCAGTGTATTTACCAAGCTAGAAGACAATCTTAAAAAGAGTGAAAATCTATTTACCATTGTTGACAGTTTCGTGCTATTCGAGGGAGAGCATGCATTACTGGCTCTTATAGATGAGCTATCCGGTAAAAAAGATCTGAAGAAGGTTCCCAATCTTGTTTATAAAGAGAATGGAAAAACCGTTATAAACGAAGAGTCCTTTTTCATTGAAGACCTCAACAAACTCCCCACCCCTGATTATGACGGCCTTCCATTAGACCTGTACCATACTCCGGAACTCGTATTGCCTGTACAAACGTCACGGGGCTGTTACTGGGGAAAATGCGCGTTCTGCAACCTTCATCTTGATCATAAAAAGTACAGGCCGAGGAAGGTTGATCTGGTGATGGAAGATATTAAGAAACTCTCAAAGAAACATGACACAAAATTTTTCTTTATAACCGATGAATCCATGCCGCTTAGCGGCATGAGTAAATTATCGGACAGGATTATTGAGAGTAAGATGGATGTTAAGTGGATATGCGGAGCAAGATTCGAAAAAAATTTAAATTCCAACTTGCTCGAAAAGGCGTCTCGTGCCGGATGCCTGAAAATAGTATTCGGCCTGGAGTCATACTCCCAGAGGGTGCTTGATCTTATGGATAAAGGAACGGATAAAAAGCATATAAGCAGGGTTGTTCAGGATTGTCTTAAATATAATATAGCTTTGCATCTCTATATAATTGTAGGATTCCTTACAGAGACAAAGGAAGAAGTTATGGAGACGGTAAACTTTGTCTTAAAAAATAAGGGTCTTCTTCAATCTTATGGTTTTTCATGCCTTCCATGTCTCTTTGATCTTGAAAAAGGTTCTCCAATAATGGACTCTCCTGAAAAATTTGCTCTGAAAAAAATCATGGCTCCTGCTCAGCATGACCTGAGTCTTGGATATATCTTTGAGGGAGGCAAAGGGATGACGACGCAGGAAACAGAAAAGCTATATGATGAAGTTATGGAGATGATAGGTAAAGCGATTAATCCTTTGCCTTTTAACTATTCCATGGCAGATGGTCTTTTGTATCTTGCCCGGGAAAAAGAAAAAAATAATGCTCAATTGCCAGTTGTAAATGTTTAATTGAAAAGTAATTATTGAAAATAAAACATTAGACAGGATTAACAAGATATTTAATATATCCGGTTCATCCTGTTATCCCCTCAAAAAAAGAAGGCTTATTAACGGTTTTAGGTTACGCTACGCTAAATAGTTATATTGAAAATTGAGCGTTGATAATTGAGAATTGAAAGAGCTCCTCATGCCAAAAGACTGGACAGTTACACAGGCCTATTTCTGGGCCTCCAAAATTCTATCTTCCAACGATATACCCGCTCCTTATGCTGAGGCTGAATATCTCCTTGCACATGCTCTCAAATGTGATAAGAAGGACATTATTCTCAATCACGATAGAGTTCTCATCAACAATGAGGTAGGTTTGTTTAAAGAGCTTATAGACAGACGTTTGAAAAGAGAACCGTCGCAGCAGATTATAGGAGAAGAGGAGTTCTGGGGATTACCCTTTAAGGTGACTAAGGATGTCCTTATTCCAAGGCCGGAAACCCAACTTCTTGTGAAAGAGGCGTTGAAAGAAGCTAAAAATTTGTCACCTGAAGTCAAAATTGTTGATCTTTGCACCGGAAGCGGCTGCATTGCTGTCAGTATGGCTGTAGAACTCCCGGAGAGCAAGGTTTACGCTATTGACATATCGGATAAGGCTCTGGCAGTTGCCGGAGAAAATGCAAAAAAACATGGTGTGGACAAGAGGATTACCTTCCTTGAGGGGAATCTCCTGAATCCAATGAAACCATTAGGGTTAAATGGAAAGATAGATCTTTTTCTCTCTAACCCTCCTTATGTTTCGAAAAAGATGATGGAAGAACTGCAACCGGAGATAGAGTTGTATGAACCTATGCTTGCGGTTTCCGGTGGGGAAGATGGATTCGACTATTATAGACAGATAATTCCTGAAGCCGCTGCATACCTTAAACCGGGTGGGTATTTGATATTAGAGATAGGTTATGGACAGCGTGATGGTACAATATCTTTAATAGAGCAGGAAAAGGTTTATAAAGGAATTGAAGTCAAGAAAGATTTTGCGGAGATAGACAGGGTTGTAAAAGCACAGCGTACGTAGTTGCAACAAAAAAAACAGTAGGCAATGTAGCTGCTAATTTGTGGAAAATCCGAAATACAAATATCGAAATCCAAAGCAAATTCAAATAACAAAATTTCTAATGCTGAAAACTCAAAAGCCTTCCATCCAAACAAGGCATGTTCAGGTTGTTATGAAAGTGTTTAGCGAGCGCAGTCGCAGCTCTGCTGCGGAGATGTTCAATTTTTGGAATTTTAATTTCGACATTGTTTCGAATTTTTGGTAAAAAATCGACCAAGATTCGCACACGGGTGATTTTCCAAGAAGACTTGAATTCGGGTTTCGACCTTCGGATTTGTATCTTAGAAACTCTGGAAGGTTCAAAATATAAATGGCAAAAGGAGCTTTTGGAAGAAGGGATTTTTTAAAAAAGGCCGTGGCTTCGGCAGGACAGGTTGTTGCGGAAGTTTCGGCGGCGACTTCCGTCAAGGAAAAAATACCGGCTAAAGCTATCAAAAAGGTAAATTTCCTGAGACCGCCGGGGGCAGTGGAAGAGGAATCTTTCCTTAAGTTATGCACCCGGTGTGATGATTGCGTACATGCCTGCCCCCATCACAGCATAAAGAGGGCCAAGGAAAGGGGTGTAGAAGGGACCCCTGTTATCCGTCCAAGAGAGATGCCCTGTTATCTTTGTGAAGATTTGAGCTGTATAAAGGCATGTAAAACAGGCGCGTTAATTCCGGTCGAGCGGGAAAAAGTAAAGATGGGTGTTGCTAAAATAAAAAAGAAAAGGTGTTCTGCCTGGGACGGACAACCGTGCCAGTACTGTGTTACAAAGTGCCCGCTTTCTGAAGAAGCAATTTATTTAGATGATTTCAAACCTGTTATAAGAGAGGAAAAATGCACCGGATGTGGGGTATGTGAGCAGGTCTGCTTAACTGTAAATCAAAGCGCTCCCATCACCATAACTCCAGCGAGGTATTTATAATGAAAATGTTTATTTCTATTAACATTTTTTAGGGGGTATATATATGGGAAAGATAAAAATCAAGACATGGTATGGCCTCATGCTGAGGGTTCTTTTGGCCATAATGCTGTTGTGGGCGGCCCCGGCCAGTTCCGCCACTATTCTCGAATTTCTAACTCCCACACCGGACAGTTGTCCCACAGACCTGGCATTTGATGCAAAGGGTAACTTATGGTTTACGGAAATTAATGGTAATAGAATAGGCAAACTGGTGCCATCTGAGGCGAAATCTGGAACATCGAAGGGGGTCGTTGAATATGAGCTGCCGGAACCTAACAGTAAGCCTAATTATATTATTGTTTCCAGAGATGGTATGGTCTGGTTCACCGAGATGGGAGGGAACAAAGTTGGCCGGCTTGATCCGGCAACAGGCAGAATCAAGGAATTTCCAGTTCCTACTCCGAATAGTGAACCGCATCACTTAGCGGAAGGAAAAGACGGCAAAATCTGGTTTCTGGAGTTTGAGACAAACAAAATTGGCAGGTTAGACCCGAAGACAGGGCAAATCAAGGAATTCGATGTGAACAAAGGGCACCCGCATGATTTGGTTTTAGTAGATGACCGTATCTGGTATTCCCAGGGAGGAAAGTTTTGGGCCAAGATTTTTTCTAATAAAATAGCCAGCTTAAATGTTCAAACAGGAAAGATCAAGGAAGTCCTTATTCCGCCAAAAAAATCTGTTCCCCATGGATTGACTGTGGATAAGGGTGGCGCCCTCTGGTTTACGCAGCTTTTTGCCAATAAAATTTCAAGGCTTGATTTTTCTGCTGATTCACCCATTGTTGTCGAATACCTGATTCCGGAAAAGCGAAAAGGACCCCACGATCTTGTGGTCGATAACCAGCGTGGGTGGGTTTGGTTTACGGAAAATCGGGGCAATAATATCGGTCGCCTTGATCTCGCTAAAGCCAATCCGGGAACCTCTGAAGGCATGGAAGAGTTCAAAGTACCGACCCCTAAAAGCCATCCGCATGAACTGGTGCTTGATTCCGAGGGGAATGTTTGGTTCACAGAAATGGGTTTTTATTTTATGGGAAAGTATCAGAACAAAATTGGCAAGCTCATTCCTTAACCAGCAAGCCATGTACTACAAACTTGCAACATTGTGATTTTTTAACAAAGCTGAGCTTGGCTCTGCAAAGTTTTGTGGAAAACTTTTTTTGTAATCGTTCACGGTTGTCGGTTGGCAGTTAACGGTCTAAAAAAAACGAACGAAAGAGGGAATTATGAGCGTTTCCTTTGAAGATTTAGAAGTATGGAAGAAATCGTGTAAGTTGGTGGTTAAACTTTATAATTTGTTGAGAGATTGCAGATTTTTTGGTTGCGGCTACGCTGGACTGTTTTAATATAAGGAGAAACGTCTTTGGACCAAAAATTATTGTATGACGTTTTAAGGGCTGAAATCCAAGACCGAAAAATTCCCTTAAGTCTGGGTAAAACCTGCCCGATGAAATGCACCTTTTGCTATGAGCAAGACCACAGTTACCGGAAAACCTTTAATACCCCGCGTACGACTCAAGATCATTGGCAGTTTATCCTGAACGAGATACAAAAGTGTCCCTCCGGGAAAAACGAAGCATGGATATTTGGAGGAAACGAGTACATGGAATGGACCGAGACGTTCCTCCATCCCCGCGCCATGGACTGGTTGGAGGAATTTCTGGACAACACGGACAAAAAAATCGTGATTTTTACAACTGGTTGTCTCCCGCATGAAAAAATTAACCGGCTGGCTGAAAGATACTCCGGAAGAATCCATATGGAACTGTCAGTGAACACCCTCAGTCGTTACAGGAAACAATTAATGCCTATCGGCCCATCAATAAAACAGGTGCTTAAAATTCTAGATGGACCTGTGGTGACAACGGCGAATTTCTATTCTTTCGGCCCATCCACCATGTCCGAGGATGCCAAGACCATATCAAAAATCAATCCGAGATGTCATTTGTGGATGGGGTGTCTCACTCCATTGAAATATATCGACGAGAAAACTACTGCATTGATGCGGCAAGGCAAAAAGTTTCTTCCGGATGAGGCCAAAAAAATTTATGATGACTGTCTGCCTAACATTTCGATGATCCATACAGAATCAGACATCACGACTTTTTTGAATCGAAACAAAATCCTAAAATCCTTTGATGCGTGTGAATTAAAGAAGAAAGATACGGTGGTGATGGCGGGAAATGTGTACAGAATTCTAACCATGTTTCGCCAAAACCGGGCCAGGTTCCTTTATGTGCCCAACGATACCCTTGGTGGCGATTCGGATTGCAGCACCCTTCTCACCTTTAAAGATATAGCCAAAAGAATAACCAACCAAACTCAGGTTTATTTACCGAAGGTTATTATGGAAAACACTTCAAACGAGGAGAGAGACATTGCCGGCGTATCTTTTGATGAGTTTAAGTCCTGGTTTCCCAGGTGCCGGTTCAAAGTGTTGTATAAGATCAACTCTAAACAGTCCAATAGAAAATTATATGAAAAAGGTTATCTGAAAAACTATGTAGAGGATTATCTGTATAATCCTCTTTCAAAACAATTTGAAACAGTTCCTCTGCCAAATTGAAAGCGTCTGGCAAGCGCATTTTTAGCCCTTCTCTCTTTTTCTTTATAAGGATCGGGGCAGCGTAAAGTTTCAAAAGTAGCTGCTGGCTACCAAGAAGCGAGTTAAAAAAGGAGCGTTAATGCTTTATCAGTTAAAAGTAGTTTTTGTGGATAATCAGGAAATGGAGCTGGAGAAAACAAAAAAACACGGTTTCAGCGATGATCTGGAATTTCTCGAGGTAACGACCGTGGAGGAAATTTTTCTCATCCCTTTTAAACAAATAAAATACGTTTCTTGTGACGCTAAAATACTCAATAAGTAGTTTGTTGTAATCCCAAAACATGCGGCAATTTAATAAAAAAATTGTTTGAGAGCAAAGCTTTAGCAACCTCGAATGGTTTCGCTAAGCAATTGATATTATAGTCATTTTTCTTAGCGCATTATTTGGGGTTATTTGTTGACAGGGTATCATGGATTTCTATAAAATCATTTATTCACAGCAAAATTATTCTAAGAAAAAGGAGAAAAACATTGTCTGAAAAAAAACGGCTTCTCTCTGCGCTTACCCGGAAGGACAGCATACGCTTTAAAACCAATGAAAAAGAGCGTTCCGCGATAAATGAACAATTCGACAAACTCAAGAAAATAAAACAAGGCGATGCCTTTTTCTGGAGTCTTAATGACAAGCCGAGCATTGCCAATACAAGGATAAAAGAATATCCGACAGGACACATAGTGTTTTACAACTCAGAGGGAAGACGTTTTCTTTTTACTGATCCCGAAGGCCACCCACTCCACGAGTGCGAGTGGAAAAAGGACGAGAAATCAGGGAAAACCTCCTTGGCCTTTGTGCGCATGCAGATCGACTCCGGGCTCTGGTATGGAATCCAGCCGAAGGTCAAGACTTTTTCAATCAAGATCGATTTAAAAAATCAGCCTAATTGGGCAACAATGACTTTGGATGATGTTCGAAGTCATGCGGCAAAGGCATGGGATGTTCCTCTTGCCGAGATAAAGCATTTTTATAAGGATGAAAATTTTGTCTCAACAGTGGAAGCTAAATATGACGTGCATCTGATAAAAGATGGTATCTATGCCTTGATGGACGGAACATTTGAGGACAAAATATTTATTAGTTATATGCTTTCGGTTAACTGGGAGAAGCTCGATATCATTCCGGTAGTAGAACTTTACCAATCTACTTTACCCGGGTGTGGCGCTGCCGCCTTTGAGGTTCTATGGGGATTATATGATGATCAATCCCGTGAAACCGATATTCCCCCATTAAGGTTTCGAGGTTTACCCACTTTTCCGTCGCAGCAGGCGTTTAATGTCTTTTCCGCCTATCTCATCCCAAAAGAACCGGAAGGAGAGGACATGATGGACGTTTTTATGGATTTTCATCGTTCACACGAGATAACATGGACTCCCAGGTCTGACCCTCCTTGGCGGTATTTCAGCAGCGAGCATTCAATCTGTTTAACAGTTCAAAACGATTTTCTGTATAAAGTAACTGCGCTGAATGACCCGGTAGCAATACCATATATCAACGAAGCAATCTCATCCTTACAACAGCAGTCACAGAAGGGGAAGAAGAAAGGTAGATATGAAGAAGAAGGCTGGCGACCTTATGCATCCTGTCAGCGGCATTTGCATGTAGGGGAAAACTCCATTATGTTGATGGATGATAATGCAAGCCGGGAAATTCCTCTTCTAAAGCTCTGGAGAATTACATCTAATAAGAAGCCATTGAAACCACAAACCTCTTACCCATTCAACTGGAGATATTTTTTTAGAGGCTCCCCTCCTGAAGTAGACCCGGTGAATGCGCTTTTAACCGTTCCTTTGTACCCGGAAGGCGCTGCTGAAATTGAGGAAACTTCGCTTCAGCCCATGGTTATAGACCAGATTTTGCATTATATGGAAATGACCGGTGACATGGATAAACGGCTGAAAAAAATAAATAGCGTTCTCATCCATACCTTTGATACCACAATTTCCGGATGTATTGATTGTAAACAGGAACGAGAGTATACGGTATTGTACGGCAGCCCAGAGTGGGCGCAGAAAAACGCGCAACTGCTGTGGGACCATGCCGTATCAAAAAAACAACTAAATGCCCTAAAAAAGGTTTCTTTCCTTCCAGAGGAAAAAAATATTGAAGCAGCTTATTTGAAAAAATACGATATGATTTATAAGTGGATTCCTTTTATCTTTCACCTGGATCGACATGCATGTGCTGATATGTTGAAATCTATTACCAATGCCTTGAATCCAAAGGGGTTATTATTTTTAGTTGGTCCTAGACAGATTTTGGGATTTTTTGACCACTATTCGCTGACATGCCTTCAAAATGACCCTATTGCTGACATGCCATTTTTCAAACAGCACCTTAGGTTGTATCCGGAGACACTTATTAACCCCGAGGTAAATGTGTTTTTTGCGGAAAAGAAGGAGAATTCGACAGCATAGTTAGGAGAAAAAGCGTTATCTATAATTTTTTCCAAACCAGGCTTAAATTTAGAAACTTTGTTGGTCGCTTTGTTGTCTAATTAATATTGGAATAAATCAATATTCATAGCGTTCTAATAGAATACGTCTATAAGTATATAACAATTATAAACCTTTAAATAAAAAGGAGGGGATATGAATAGTTTTAAAAAGAATTATTTTTATATTGTTATTTTACTAATTTTAGCAATATTTGCTTTTGCTCCGTTTATAAGCCAGACAAAGGCAGCTTCAAGTGATCAGGAACTTGCTGCCATAAAAAAGCAGTTTGGATCAGTTCTTAAGCTTAGAGGCCCCGCCGCGGATGAAATCAATGCTATAGCAAATCTTCTTACGCCCCGGAGTGGAATGATGGCTATAGACAAAACACGTGCGAGCGGTGAGTTCTGTATGCTGGAACCAACAACAGGGAAATACATGATACATTTTTCAAAAACACCTGAAAAAACACCTGAAGATATCTTATACTTTATCAATCCTGAGAACTTGAAGCAAAACGGACTTCAAGTGAAAAATTTGCCTGCGCTTCCGACCACACTTGGCAAAATGAAACCATTTCAGTGGTACTATTATGATGGAAGCGGCCATGAACCTCATCATGGGGGTAGAATCGGTAGAGAGTTTATTGTAATGGCTATTGACGTCAAATAACTTGAAAAGCATGATTCATATTAAACAGATAATTTTATACTCATGGGAATAAAATCCAGTTTATAGCGTTTCCTGTAGTAGAATGCGGCCAATGAAAGTTCTGATTTATTGCGAGGGGAGGTGAAGCAAAATTATATATCGTATTATAGCATCAGGAGTCTTTATAGTCTTGTTTCCTGTGATGCTCTTAGCCCATGATGGATCCAAACACAAAGGAGAAGCCAAACCTTCCGAGGCTAAAAATATAAGTGGTGTTGTCATGAAATACCTGGAACAAGGAGATAAGGCCCCTGACTTTTCACTAATAAATCAGGACGGCATAGAGCTCAGCATGGAACAGTTGAAAGGGAGTCCTGTAATTCTGACCGTTATTTATACCACTTGTCCTGACGCATGTCCATTAGTTCTCCACAACCGGGATAAAATTCAAAAAACATTGGAGCCGGCGATTGGTGAGGGAGCTACATTCCTGGGAATTTCGGCAGACCCTGTGAACGATACTCCGGAAATTCTGAAAGAGTATATAACAAAACTCGATTTGAACCCTGTGAAACTTCATTTTCTGACAGGAAGCACTGAAACAATTAGAAAGGTACTGAATGATTACAGGATCAGGATCAGAGTAGATGCCGAGAAAGGCACGGTGCTTGGCCATAGTGTTATGGCCTATGCCATAGACGCTGATGGTATAGTGCAGAAAGCTGTTGAGTTTGCCCAATGAGGCTAATAATTTATAAATCTTTTAATCCTATTTTTTAATAGTAATAAAAAAGGAGGCATATTATGAAAAGCTTTTTCAAATATAGCTTGGTAGTTTTTTTCGTTGCAATGATGTCTATGGTGCTGACAGCCAACCTTGGCGAGGCTGCTGAGAAGGCATTAGCCGCTCCATCTGGTTCAGCCGGTGCGGCAAAGAATGCTGAAGGTATATCGCACTATAATCAGGGACACTGGGATGTTGCCGAAAAGTACTTCATGGAGGCGGTCAAAGCCGATCCAAAACTGGCGGAGGCGCATTACAATCTTGCCCTTACTTTACATAATCAAAACGCTCATGGGGAAGCCACCACGCATTTCAAGCACGCGTACAAGCTCGCGCCTAAAAAACCGAGCATAAATTCCGATATACTAAAAGGTCATTTAGGGATGAAATAACATTGAAATTGATAGGATAGCAAACCCTGCAGCAGGTCCGGTTGAAAGTGTTTAGCTAGCGTATTCCTGACAGCTTGCTGCGGGGACTTGAATATCGACCGCAGAATTTAGAAGGATTAAATACTTGGTAATTTGAAATTGTGGCTAAAACACCAAGATTTGCTCAAAGAAGAGTACCTGGGAAGACTTGAATTTCTTGTTTGGTATTCTGCGGTTTAAATCTAATTTTCTAAGTCAGTTTTGCCACAGAATTATTCCATTTTCTTCATGTTTTCCGGGTGACGTCACTCTCTGACTGACTCCTGTCATGCTATTTTTATCCACGAGAAAGGTGCCGAGTTTTCTTTTTTCGCGGTTTTTTTAGCTGTGTTTTTGTTTAATGGCAAATCATTCCCGGTTCTTCGGGTGTTACCCCGTTGATTCCTTGATGTTCCAGCAATCGCTCAACCACAACCGAAGCACCTTTTTCAATTCTGATCAGAACTACTTGTGGAAAATTTCCGTTGCGGATATATTCCACCTTGGGAAAATCCATAAGGATTTGTTTTTGAGCGTCTCGCTTCAAATCAAAATTAAAAAAGATGACATATTTGTCTTTATATGGATTTTCAATACCTTCAAAGTCTGGTTTCAGATAAGTTGCCGGAACCTTGAAAGCCTGACTTTTATGATTGGTTAAAATCAGATACCCCATAATCATTAAGCCACTTAAAAGGATTACTCCTGAAATTAGGAATATACACGTTCTTTTGTTTTTAAGGATTACAGCCATCATTTTATTATTTCAATTGGCACAGGCGGCAAGTTGCCGAAACCAGAATTCGGTAAGGAAAAGCTAATTGGACGGTTTCTGAAGGAAAGCTGCCCGAAGGGTTGAGGCCATGGCTGGCATAGCTAAGCTCAGCTTTGCCGATAATCAAAATAAATTTGCCACAAAGGCACTTTAATATTTAGTCACTTTAATTACTTTAGATCATTTTATGCTTTAGTTCACTATTTCTATCAATCATGTTTCATTTCATGGTGCTCATGAATGTCCCGTTGGCTTTTATGAACAGGAACTTTGAGCTTTACTTCTCCAGCATGTTTAAATTGAAGTGTAAGAGTGACATGATTTCCAACTTTAAGTTGTCTTTTCAAATTTACAAGCATCATGTGATAGCCACCCGGCTTTAATACAACAGTACCATGAGCCGGTATAGAGATATTTTTTACGGGATACATGGACATCATCCCTTTTTCCTCAGTTACAGTATGCAGCTCAACGACTTTTGCAACCGTTGTTTGGACTCCCAGCAATAGATCATTTGCAGAATTATTATTTTTCAATATCATGTAGATGGCAGCGTTCTTAGTGTATGGAGGTGTGGCGCGAGCCCATGCCTTATGCACTTGAATTTTAGATTTATGTGATATCATTTGTGCTTTTGTGCTGTTGCTCAGTACAAATGCAAAACAAATTAAGGTTATCCAAAAGAAACGATTCATTAGAATGTGCATGATGTTATCCTTTATATTTTTGTTTAAGTTCTGCTGCCTTTCATTATAAGCTGTTGAATATCACCGGCCATTTGATCTAAAGTTGAGTTGGAATCTTCCAGGTTTTGCTTATACCACTTGTACAGGTGACCTTGTTGGTCGAGCAGATACACAAAAGATGAATGTCCAATTAAATAACCGGCCTTGGATCCCACTTCACGCTTCATATATATTACATTATATTGCTGTGCTACCGAGGCTATTTCTTCCTGTGTGCCGGTTAGTCCGACAAAACTTGGGTGGAAGAAGGTTAGGAATTCTTTTAGCACTTTAGGAGTGTCCCGTTCAGGATCAAACGTGATGAACAGAACTTGAACCTGATCAGCGTTATCTCCCATTTTTTCAAGGAGTCTTTGCATATCGGCAAGTTGAGTGGGACAAATATCCGGACAGTGGGTATATCCAAAAAGCAGTATAACCACTTTTCCCTTATAATCAAACAAACTAACTTTTGAACCCATGTGGTTGGTCAGCATGAAATTTTCTTGATTGCTTTTTGAACCCTGGTTTTCTGAGCTGCTCTTAGCCTGCTTATTGACTGAAGCCGCCGACGATATTCCTCCTGCCACAAAACTGAATAGTACGATTAGACTGCCTATTAAGTGTATTCTTGAATTGATAAATAGATTCATTTTTCAAACTCCTTTAAACTGATCAGTATTTAGCTTAATTACAAATATGTTAAGTGTCAAGAGGGGCTAGCAGAATTTTCTGCTGGTTCAAAATAGGACACTATCCTCTCTTTCTTCGCCTTGATGAACCTCTTTACTTCTGATATAATAAAAAGTTAAGCTCATTATCTAAAAAGACAAAATATTTAACCATTCTAACGAAACGCGCATTTTATTGGGGAATGCTATTTGCGACGCTTGGAGGCTTTGTACCCTATAAAACCGTATTAAAACAATTAGAAAATCAGGAGAATAATAATGCTAAACACCGATACACCCTTATCTCAAATAAACATGAAAGATCCTTTTATGGCCAAATTGGCTTTAAATCAAATCATAAATTTATCTGAAGTTGATTCATTAAAGGCTGAACAAACTGCGGCTCAATTGTTCAATGATATTTCTATTAAGTATCTTCTGGATAATTCTGATGATTTTTTTTTGAGTTCTCTTTTTCAGGAGTTGCCCGAAAAAATATTTTTGAATAGTCTTAATGCGCTAATACTCAGATGGCCGAAATGGACAGACGCAGTGGCTTGCTGGTCGGCTCCGGTGATCGCCCGGCTCAATCCAGAACAAGCGAATAAACTGTTTTTAACATACCTCGAATTAAATTCCGTTCCGTTTGAAGATTCAAACAAGTTATTCGGAATAGTGGAAAGCCTGAAATATTTACAAGAGGAAGATGCTAAAAAAATTTCTAATAAATTGATAAACGCATATTTAAGTCTTCCTGAAGCTGGGAAAGCATTTTTTGGAATAGCAATATTTGATCTGGCATGGAAATATAACTACCCTGAATTTAACGATATGTTGCGGAAGTTTATTATAACAACTTCCATAATGCCAGAAGTCCAATTTATGCAGGATTTAACCGCGCTGTCTCACCTGTTCGTTGGTTCCGGAGCTGATTATAACCTTATTATTGACCATTGCGATGGTTTCTCAAAACAAAAATACGTGTCTATTTCTTTGTTTTTCAAGGAATCGAGCCCCTTAAAAAGTATTGACAGCGCTATAGAATCTATTAAAAGAGGTGACTACAAAAACATAGAACAATTGTTTCAAGAAAATCGGGACGCCATATCCAAGCCGAAGTTAAGAGACTTGCTGGAAAGTTTGCTTAACGATAAAAATATTACAAAGAGTCTTGATAAAAAGAAGCAAACATTTTTTTATTCCTTAGTCCTGGGGTGTCTGATTACTTCTTTACGAAAAGATAAAATCGTTTTGGAAAATTTGTCTCTGGAACGAATAGTGGAAATCATTTCAGCAGATGTTGAAGAAATTCAATCCTTTAATGATTTTGTGACATTTTTAAAGGGGAATAATAGAGAGGATGTGGTCAGGATTTTGCTTAAAGCTCTTAATCGCAATTTAAAAAATTTCGGTGGAAGCCACATTATTAACGCAATGGGTGAGCTTGGATATGATGAATTTCTGCCGGCTATAACCAGTGCATTATTTGAAGATCATGATTATATCTTTTTAGCTGCACAAAAAGCCCTGCTGGGTTTTGGAGATATGAGCATAGACTGCATAAGGGGAGCTTTCAAAAGTATAAAGAAGGAGGCCCGCTCGTCGGCATTACCTGTAATTAAAAAAATAGGCGGGCCCAAGGCAGTGCAATTCTTAGATGATTTTTTTGAGGACCTATGGCGACAAGATAAAGAAAAGCTGCTCGGCGCTATTGAATCTATCCCGGATGAAAGGTTTATTAAACGATTGGAGCCATATACAGATAAAGGTCAATATATGATTGACTATACCTATATTGTCCTCAATAAGCGGTTTAAACGAGAAACCCCTGAAATTGAGGAATTGACAGAGAAACTCTTTGAGCAGGCCGAAAAGGAGCACAAAGACAGGGAAACCAAAGAACAAGGCGAGACGCAGGATAGGGTAAAGTCCCATCTGAATTTAACTTTGAAGTGCAAAAGATGTGCGGATCAGTGTGCCTATAAAGTAAAAGAAATCATAGTCAGCCACGTTAAAAATAGTAAACCTTTAATTTTGGATGAAATCCAATGTGTGAATTGCAATAAGATATCAGAATTTGAGTTGACCCCTGAAAGTTATGGCACACTTACATCGGAAATTACACGCGTTCAGATGCTCTCCGGGGGAAAAGACAGCATGGAAGCAGTCAAAAAAAGCCCTATCAAATTTATGAGCATTAATGTTCAAGGTATAGAAATGGGATTGAAAGAAGGGATGCAGGCTATTTTAGACGCCATAGCAAAAGATCCCGCTAATCCGGAAAATTACATTAGTTTAGCTTATCTCTATCATAATATTAAAAGGTATTCTAAAGCGGAAAAGTATTATAAAAAGGCTGTTGAATTTGACCCGTCCTATGTAGAACCATACTATTTTCTCGCGATTCTTGCTGACCAACGAGAAGATCATGGAGAAGCTTTCGAATGGTTGAAAAAAGGGAGCAACTATATAGAAACGGCAAAGTTCCGGCAGGATTTTGAAATGGAAAAGACTGAATTTGGCAAAATTTATACTGATTTATATAATAATTTGATCGGGAAAACAAGGATGGAGATACCTTTTCTGCATCCCACTACATTCAGCGACAAAACAGGCAGGAACGACCCATGTCCATGCGGCAGCGGTAAAAAATACAAAAAATGTTGCATGAAATGAGAATTTTAAATAATCTATGATTTTCAGAAGAAATATTCTTTGTATTCTCCGTTAATAAGTCTTTTAGCTTCTTTGATGTCATGCAGGATTTTTTTATTAGCCCGGGATTCAAATTGTTTCTTAAGTTCACCGGGATGCAAAAAATCTATAATATCTTTAATTTTAAAGTCTTCAATACACTTTAGATCATGGGCTATTAAATAATTCTTCCAATCTTCAAACCGTTTTCTTTTTTGGATAATATCGAGATTCTTATAAATTTTTTCTTTGATAAGTTTTCTCAGTTCTTCCGTTTTATTGGTTCTTCTTTCAGTTCTTACAATTTTTTCAACTTTTTCTTTGATCTTGTCTAAAGGAGCAGTAACATCTATTAAAACTTCAATTCCATACTTGTGCGAAAGCAGCCATTCTTGATTCCATAGTTTTCTAACCTCAGGGTCACTAACGAAATAATGAAAAACAGGAATATTCGTTAGCTTAAAGCAATTATCAATAGTTGGATGTTCGCTCGGCATGTTATTAGCTTGTCTTGAAGGATCCAGGGGATATTCCAAACCAAAAGGATTAAATAAAAGTTTGTTTCGAGGGAAAGTTCTACCATGTGTTCGAATATACCAGTTTTCTACAGCTTCATTTTTATTTTTGGGTGGATCGTAAACGGTTTCTAACCAATGATTTTTATTCTTTTGATACTGTTCATAGGCTTTTTTATATTCTTTGTTTCTTCGTATAAACTCCCACAAATATCCGTTTAAACTTAATTCATCCAGGTACTCATACTTTTTTAGGATTTCATCTCTGCCTTTTTTTTTGTTCTTATTGTCCATCTCCTTACAAAAGCTCCTGTTATAGGTTATGAAAGTATTAATAAAAGGTAACCGTTCACGGTTATCAGCTTACGGTTGCCGGTTTTTTAATGAAGCATGCAGCGCTTGAAGCATTTTTGAAATTGACTTCAATTCTTAGATGAGTTCTTTCCCCTCGCTATTAGAAAAAAGCTTAACCTCTTGTTAAATTTAAACTTGTATTGCTTGTTATCCAGACATCCCAGCATGTCATTCCCGAGTATTCCTATCGGGAATCCAGAAGTCATCTTGAAGTAATCGTGCAGCTAAATCCAGCAACTTTTATATGTGGATACCCGATGAAAGCGTTCGGGTATGACAAACAGAGCAATCTTCATTCTTCAATGTCCGATGTTCATTCTTCCTTCGTCACTCTTCAAAGGAAGCGCCCATAATTCCCTATTTCATCTGTTCACATTTTTGTAACCATTAACTGTCAACCGAAAACCGTGAACGGTTACAATAGTTGTTAAAAAAACATTTTATCCTATTTTTAGACATAAAAAAGAGAATAATAAAAGTTCCAGTGAATATTTGATCTTATTTCTATCAGATAAAATTATACCCGCAAATATGTCATCTACCTCATGCAACTGTAAGGCTTGACTTATTGGCTCTCTTCACTTAAAATCATTTCTAAAGGTAGTATAAAATTATTAAACAGTTTAAAAAGGAGAAACAATAATGGCATGTACCCCTCAAGATTTCGAAAAAGCTACTAAGATAGTATTGAAGAAAACCTGTGATGACGAGAATTTTGAATCACTATGCTTCTCTGATAGGGAAGCTGCTTTAAAAGAACTAGAAGACCAGGATATCCCGGAAGGAATGAAATTAACGTTTGTAAGAAATTTAGGGATGTTTGTCAATCTTCCAGAAGCAGATGAATTAGTGATTGAGCTTGGTGACAAGGATTGTTGCAGGTATAAATTTATGGATAAATCAGTATTGAGGACTCACTTTGTTGCGGAACAGATAGAGGACGAGTACGATATGAACGAATTAGCAGGGGAAGAAGACTAATTAGCTGACTCTTAAATTTTCAATGCTCAATTATCAATTTTACAAGTTTAATGAGAATAGACTACCTTGAAGCCCACCCTGATTTTATCCCGATTCTGTCTCAATGGCACCACGAACAATGGTCTTATCTCAATCCATCCCGTACAGTCGATGATCGTATAGAGGAGTTTAAGCAAGAAACAACCGGAAAGGGGATACCCGTAACGTTTGTGGCTATCTCCGAAAATGTTTTACTCGGTTCTTCCAGCATTGTGGCTAATGATATGGATACCCGGATGGATCTCTCTCCATGGCTTGCCAGCGTTTATGTCGCGCCCCAGCACCGTGAGCAAGGTGTCGGCTCGGCGCTTGTCCGGCGTACGGTGGAGGAAGCAAAGAAACTGGAGATAGAGACTCTTTATCTTTTTACACCGGACAGGGAAAAATTCTACAAGAGGCTTGGTTGGACTGTGCTTGAAGTCTCAGAGTACCGGGGTGAAAACAATGTTATTATGAAACTTCGTTTAACGTCTGATGAAAATCTTAACAGCTCCATATAAGCTCGCTGACTAATGGGAGCATAAAACAGTTTCCTTTAGATTCCCGATCAAACCAGGAATGACATTAAAACACTACCACTTTTTTACGGACAGCCTGTATTGAAAATTATCAATTCTCAATTAACAATCCTCATTTTTTTTAAGCGGTAGGAATTGGCGTTCCATCTTCTTCAAAAGGTAGTTCACCATAAGCAAGCCGGTATAAGTCGGCTGGTTTTGGGGCTCCTTCTTTTATCTGTTGTGTTACTTCTTCATTTTTTTTCCTGAAGAGATCTAGCGCAAAGCTGGCATTTAGCTGGCAACCTTTTGATGTCAGTTTCTCTTTAAGCTCATCCATCGACCACCAGTGGGCAGTGAGCAGCGCTTTGAGCGCCGGGTTTCTTCTGTGAAATACAAAGACCGGATGGTCGGATAACCAGTCTGCACACCCGTTTGCGAATGAAACAAACAGGCGTGCCTTTGTAGCTGCTACAAGACCTGCTAGGTAGTCAGAGGTAACGCAGCAATTTTCTCCGATCTCCAGCCATTTCCCGGGAGGAGAGAGCGATGCGTATGCGGCGTAGGTACGAAGTTCCATTAGTTGGCCGGGCTGACAAAAAATGGTGTCAACCGGGCCGTACTTTTTTACCATTTCATCAAAGACACCGTCCTTCAACGCGTTTTCCCCGGTGTTGGTTGGACCGCTATCACAATGATTGTAAATATTTCGGCCGCGGTCAACTATCAAATAAGTGTTGCGCGGCATCCCCATCTCGCAGGAACATTCACCATAGAACGGGATTGAGACCACCTTGCCACCTTCAAAGTCCCATGTTTCCCAATGGGCCAATTCAATGATCTTAGTGTACCCGAGTCCGCTCAGGAACGATATGTAATCGTAATAAAGTGCGTGCTTATTTTTTCGGCTCGGAACTATTATAGGTGTATCCTTAGGAAATGCCAGCAGGCTGCGAGGATCCACGTGGTCATCATGGTCGTGAGTGAGAAAGATTGCAGCTGGTTTAGGAAGCAAAGAAGGCCATAATGAAGGCAGCGGGGCCTCGGCAAACCAGGGGACCAGCCAGGGATCGAAAAACAGAAAATTGTTCTTCTGCCGATACATCAAACCCGCGTGGCCAGTATGGAGTGTATCGCGATCCTGCATTGTGTCAAGCCAGTGTTGTCGGATCAATGTCTTTTCCGACAAAGCGAGGCAGTTGCCACTCAGGAAGATGTTGAGCAATTCCTTCAGGTACTCCGTAGCCCCCTCCCCGAATTCTTTTCCAATTCTATTGATCTCTGATCGGACCTCTCCGACAGTCAGAGTTCCGTTTAAACAGCCAATAAACTGTCCGGCGATAGGGGCAAGCGATGGTTCTAATTCAAAAGGTACTGACTGCCTGCTTTGTGAATTATATATTTTAATCCTGGAGTACCTGAGTGGCGAGGATTTGTTCTCATCCAATGGATATTTCCACTCGAAAGTGCCGTCCGGTTTCCGTCCACAGCGGATGACCTTACGAAGGTGCGGACGCGATTGCACTACTTCCATATAAGCGTTCTCCAATCTCTCTGGAAGGGCAGGGTCTTTAAGCGGAGCACGACCGGCGAACAGATCACTGATAACTATGTCGAGAGCTCCGCCGAGGTGCCGGTGTACTTCATCCAAGCAGGATACAACCTTTGGATCCACACCCCCTAAAAAAGGGAATGGACCAAGCGGATTAGAGCTCTCAAACTCTGCCCACGCCCAAGGAAACAAGCCTACATATTCTTTACCCGATAATGTTTCCCAGCTTATTGGTGCCATAATATCCTCCCTACTTCAGTTTTAAACAAGTTTAATTATATTTTAGAATTTTGAAAATCAAAATTTATTTATCATATGGTGCGTTTGGAGTTTTCCGTTTCATTGTGGCAGGGTATGCAAAAAACTTTGCAGAGATACGCTCAACTTTGCTAAAAAACCATTTTGATAACTAAGCACCAGCTCGCCAATATAAATAACTGTTTAAAGTTTGTCAAGGGAAAAGCAGGTCTCAAATTCCGCTATAGAATTTTAAAAATTCTATTCCTGTGAGGATTGGAGGTCATTTTTGTAAATTCACAATATTTTTTTAATTTGACCTCTAAAATTTTTTTTAAACGCACTCCTCCTTTTCTTTTTTTACTCTTTTCTATCTCTATTTTAGGGATATATCCTTAATTTGACTTTGGTAACTTGAAATATTAACCTGTAAATTATGATTACTGAATTTTTCGTTCGAACATTTATTAAAAACCGTGAGAAAACTGAGGACTACCGGGTCCGGGCGCAATATGGAATCCTTGAGGGTTGGGTAAGCACAGTCATTAACTTAATCCTGTTTGCTTTTAAGCTTGCGGCGGGTCTGTTTGTAAACAGTATCGCTCTAATTACCGACGCTGTTCATAGTCTTTCCGACATGTTGAGTTCTATTGCGGTTATATGGGGATTCAAGATATCCGGGCAGCCTCCAGACAAGGAACACCCTTTTGGGCATGGGAGGATGGAGCATGTCACCACCCTAATTATCGCCATTCTTTTAATCATCACAGGTTTTGAGTTTGCGAGAGTTGCTTTTGGAAGAGTAACGCATGCTGATCCGGTTGTTTTCAACCTGCCTGTGATTATCATTGTTTCTATAACGATTGTTTTCAAAGAATGGTTATCAAAATTTGCAAGAGAACTTGGCAGAAGGATTGACTCAAAAGCTCTTGAAGGAGATGCCCTTCATCACAAGGCGGATGTAATAACCTCTGTGATGGTAATATTAGTTCTTTTTTCCGAGAAGATACATTTCAGGCAGTTTGACGGAGTGGTCGGAATTTTAATATCTGTTTACATCATGTACTCAGGCTGGAAGATGTTGCAGGATGTTATAACGCCGCTTCTCGGTGAGTCGGCAACTTACGAAGAACTGGCTGAGATAAAAAAAATTGCGAAATCAGTTAAGGGAATAAAAGGGACACATGATATTATGATGCACAAATACGGAAGCATGAAGGTTATATCTCTTCACGTTGAAATACCGGAAGAATTCCCTTTCATGGAGGCACATAATCTCATTGAGGAGATTGAGGAGAATATCAATGTAAAAATGGGAGCGATCACCACTATCCACCTTGATCCTATTCAAAAATTGAATGACGATCTTCGGCAAGTCCATTCAATTCTGGGTGGTATAATAAAGTCTAATCCGGGATTAAACTCATACCATGATTTGAGGATGCTGAAAGTTAAGGGTGCATTGACATTGGTGGTCGATGTTGTTGCGTCGCACGGGGTAAATCCCGACGAGATAATCGCGCTTCGTGATAAGGTGGCTTCCTCGTTGAGGACTACCCTTCCATTTTACCAGATAAAAATATGGATTGATCATCCGTTTAATGTGACCCCGTCCCCTAAATAATAATGTTGCGAAAAAAAATGATATTACTTTACAATATAAACTATGGATGAACAAAAAGAACCGTTATCAATAAATAACCAGCCCAACATGTTGTCCTGCCCCAAATGCAACTTTCCGGTCCGGCATGAGGATACGAAATGCATGTTTTGCAAAACATCACTTCAACCAACCGGCTGGAGATTGTATTATCACTACTTCCGCCGTTATTTCCAGCAAATGTTATGGAGGCAGCGTCTTAAGAGAAGAAAAGGTGGGAGAGGAAGACAAAAAATTCAATCTGCTCAATATTTAAAGTATTTTGCTTTTTTATGTGTTGGGGCCTTTTTGACACTTATTGGCGGATATTTGTTTATTATTTCTATGCTTTCTAATAATTTTTCAAACTGGATAATTTCTCTACTCTTTCTCGTCTACGGAATTTATACCCTCAAGACCTTATTGTACAGAAAATAACTTCAATCATAACGCAAATTACCAGAGGTCTGTCCACTTGGAAGAAGAGTTTTTTAGATTGAAAAAAAGTGAGGATCAAAGAACCATGAGAATCTCCTTGATCCCCACTTACCCCTGACAATTAATGGAGCTGGGGTGGGCTGAGCCCCATTATGCTGTTGCCAGAGAAGAGAAGCAGAATAAAAACTTAATGCGTTAATGATTGGCGATCGTTTGCCAAGTGGGGCGGCATTTATCACAAATTCGATGTCCCACATCGTATGACTTGAACATCTTACCGCAGCTTAAGCATTCTCTCTTTTTTATTTTAATCTTTTGCATGCCTGCAAGCTTTCTCATGTAATTTATCTCTTTCAGCTCTAACTTCTTCATATTAGGACCTACCATTAAACCCTCCCTAAAAAGAGTAAAAACTTTTAAATAATGTATCACAATATATAGTATTGTCAAGGAATATTTTCACTATATATAGTGGTTTTTTAATTTAGAGTGTAAGCATCAATTTACCGATAATAGTTAAAATTGAAAAAAAGTTGGTTACCTGAAATTTACGGCTTGAAAAGAGAAAAATGTAACATCAAAAAATGTTGGCTTGAAATCTGGACTAAGTGAAATGATGTGAAAGTGTTTAGCTAACGCATTTCCTACAACTTGACGCAGGGAGCTTCAATTGATAGAACTTTCAAAATATTGTATAGTAAAATTATGCCGATAATAGACATCATTTGCTATCCTGATCCAGCATTAACGAACAAATGCTCCCCTATTGAAAATATCGATGATGAAGTCATAGATTTGGCAAACTCCATGGTGGAAACTATGTATAGTGCGTCAGGTATTGGTTTAGCCGCACCACAGGTGGGGGTGTCAAAGAATTTACTTATAATAGATATTGGTGCCCAAATAGAAAATGGGTCCGCTATTACCCTTATAAACCCTTATGTTACTGCAGTAGATGATTCGGAAGTATTGGAGGAGGAAGGATGTTTAAGTATTCCGGGCCTATATGCCAATGTTGTTCGCAAGGAAGCCGTTGAAGTCAAAGGAATGGATATTAATGAAAAAGAGGTTTCATTGGAATTGAAGGGTCTTTTAGCCAGGGCCGTACAACATGAGATGGATCATTTTAATGGAGTTCTTTTTTGGGACCATTTAGGTAAAGTTAAGAGAAACATGCTGAAACAAAAATTTAAAAAATTGCAAAAAGAAAAGCTAGTAGAGCAAAAAAAATTAAAAAAACTTTGTTAAAATGATCCAATCTTTTAAGTGTACTCGTCTTTAGATACATTGATATCGCACCGTCAAAATTTATAACACTTATATTGTACAAGTTAGTGGCTAAAAACTGAGATGGGGAATATTCGTTGAAAATCGTTTTCATGGGAACGCCTGATTTTGCCAGACCCACTCTGGAAGGTCTTTCCCAATCCAGACATGAGATAGTAGGGGTTTTTAGCCAACCGGATAAGCCAAGAGGAAGGGGCAAAGTTACCTTACCGTTGCCTGTTAAAAGTTTTGCCTTATCTCAAAACATCCCCGTCTATCAACCTCCTTCCTTGAAAGATGATGATGTTTTTAAGACGATTAAATCTTTAAATCCAGACATTATTATTGTAGTAGCCTATGGGCACTTGCTTCCTCTAAAAATAATTAACTACCCCAAGTTTAGATGTGTCAACCTGCATGCTTCTCTTCTACCAAAATATCGTGGAGCCGCGCCTATCAATTGGGCTTTAATTCGTGGTGAGAAAGAAACAGGGATTACAACTATGCTCATGGAGGAGAGACTGGATACTGGAGATATTTTACTTCAGGAAAAAATCTCTATCTCTCCTAATGATAATGTTATGATACTGCATGATAAACTTGCTATATTAGGTGCTAAAAAAATTTTAGAAACGGTAAGTGGATTAGAAAACGGTCTGATAATTCCAGTCAAACAGAATCATGCCAGAGCAATATACGCACCAAAATTAAAGAAAGAAGACGGATTGATAAACTGGGAATGTTCTGCAAATGATATTTTTAATTTAATTCGAGGAACCTATAAATGGCCGGGGGCATATACTTTTTTTAAAGATAATAGATTGAAAGTTTTGAAAGCGAAAAAGCCGATAGGTATGCATGAAGGAAAACCGGCTTCAGTACTTGACATAAGGCAAAATGGGATTGAAGTCGCCACACAAGACGGATCTTTATTAATTACCACGGTTCAACCTGAAGGTAAGCCGGGAATGGACGCATACCAATTTTCTTTAGGACACAAAATTAAAGCAGGTGATTATTTTAACTCTAGTGTTACATAAAGCGGGTAAGGGGCCGCAACCAAAAAAAGAATACTATAAAAAAAGTAAATGCAACTCAATAATATGTTAAAAATCCGAATGACCTAAATTCTAATTTTCTAAACTTCCCTTTGACAAACTTAGGGTGACATTCTTTTTGTTATATTGTTTCGGATTTTGTGCTTCGGGTTTCGAATTTTATTTTTCAATGGCTTGAAAAAAAACTTCCTCACAAAAGAAGATTTTCATGGTAATTATAAGGAGGAACATGCATCAAAATGATTAAAGCACTGTTAAAAAAGATTGAAAACAAAAAGATAAATATTGGGATAGTAGGACTTGGTTATGTTGGACTACCTCTTGCGGTTGAATTTGCAAAGGCCGGTTTTAAAGTTTGTGGAATCGACTTGAACAAAACCAAAGTCAGTAAATTCAACAAAGGTATTAATTATATTCCTGATGTGGATACGGCTTTATTTAAAAAACTGGTAGCTAAGGGTCGTCTGAAAGCATATACAAGCTATTCCTGTATTAAAGATGTTGATGCTATCAGTATTTGTGTTCCGACTCCATTAATAAAAACCAAAGAACCGGACATGTCCTATATTTTAGATGCTGCAAACAAGCTGCTGAAATACTTGAAACCGGGAAAGATCGTTATTCTTGAAAGCACCACATACCCCGGCACGACAGAAGAAGTTATTCTGCCTTTACTGGAAGAAAGAGGCTTCAAAGTTGGGAAAAATATTTTTCTTGCTTTTTCTCCTGAAAGGGTAGACCCCGGTAATAGGGATTATAAGACAAAGAATACCCCTAAAATTGTTGGCGGGGTAACTCCTCATTGCTTAAAAGTAGTAAAGGCTTTATATAGTAAAGTTATTAATACGGTTATTCCTGTTTCATCTTCCCGGAGCGCGGAGATGGTTAAGCTGCTGGAAAATACCTTTCGCGCCGTAAACATCGGCCTTGTAAACGAAATTGCTGTAATGTGCGACCGGCTTGGAATTGACGTCTGGGAAATCATTGAAGCCGCTTCAACAAAACCTTTTGGGTTTATGCCCTTTTATCCCGGACCCGGTCTGGGTGGTCACTGCATCCCTATTGACCCTCATTATTTGCTCTGGAAACTAAAAACCCTTGACTACAAGGCAAGATTTATTGAACTCGCTGATGATATTAATACCAATATGCCCCATTACATCGTAACAAAAATTTCCGATACCATGAACAGCATGGGGAAGACCATTAAAAATTCGACTATCCTCATACTCGGTATGGCCTATAAAAAAGATACTGATGATGTAAGGGAATCTCCGGCAATTGCTATTATTGATTTGCTGCTCAAAAAAGGGGCACGTGTTGTTTGTAATGATCCCTTCCTGAACAGTAACTGGAAATATGCAGGGGTCAGGAATGCAAAATTAACGCTTCAGCTATTAAAAAAATCTGCCTGTACTGTTATATGCACAAATCATAGCAGCTACGACTATAAAAAAATAGTTAAGAATTCTCAACTGATCATTGACACCCGTAACGCGACAAAGGGAATAAAAAATTCAAATATTGTCAAGCTATAATGCAAAGAATACTCATTACAGGAGGCGCTGGTTTTTTAGGATCTCATCTATGTGATTACTTTCTGGATAAAGGCCATGAGGTAATTTGCATGGATAACCTTTTAACGGGAGATCTAAACAACATAAAACATATTAATAGCAGCCGTTTCCAATTCGTCGAGCATAACGTAACAAAATATATTGATGTAAAAGGGCGGTTGGATTATGTCCTCCATTTTGCCTCTCCTGCCAGTCCTATAGATTATCTTGAACTTCCAATCCAAACATTAAAAGTAGGGTCATTAGGCACCCATAATGCCCTTGGTCTGGCTAAAGACAAAAAAGCGGTTTTTTTGCTGGCCTCTACCTCGGAAGTTTATGGCGATCCCCTGGTACATCCTCAAAAGGAAGGTTACTGGGGAAATGTAAACCCAATTGGGCCGAGGGGAGTTTATGACGAGGCAAAACGTTTTGCCGAGGCCATTACCATGGCTTATCATTATTACCATAAAGTGGAAACAAGGATTGTAAGAATTTTTAATACCTTTGGGCCACGGATGAGAACTGACGATGGCAGAGCCATACCAAATTTCTTTTGTCAGGCTGTCAAAGGAGAAGATTTGACCGTGTTTGGCGATGGTTCTCAAACCAGAAGCTTTTGCTACTACACGGACTTGATTGACGGAATTTACGGACTGCTCATGTCAAAGGAAAATCAACCCGTGAACATTGGGAATCCTGAAGAAATGACACTTATATCAATAGCAAAAAAAATTGTTTCAGTAACCAAAAGTTCGAGTAAAATAACCTTTAAACCTCTTCCGGTAGATGACCCCAGAACTCGGCAGCCGGACATTACAAAAGCTAAAGAAATTTTTAACTGGTTTCCAAAAGTCAGTTTAGATCAAGGGTTGAAGAATACGCTTGAATATTTTAAATCCAGAGTATGAAATATTTTCAAACAATTAAAGATTGGCCTGAGAAAGACAAATAGAAGATTTCAGAGGATAAGGCCGCAATGCGTTAGCCGTCGTCATAACCGCGCTAGTATTGTTCAGAATGGCTGATAGCAAAAGAGATAATGCCCCTTCCTCACATTATAAAATTAGGTAATATCTATTGGGTAAAAAACATCGGAATGTGTTGGTCAAGGCAGGCTTCTTAGCTGCCTTTGGGCTTCTAACTATTGTTGCGTTGGCCGGTTTTGTTTATATATTGAGAGAACAATTAGTAAAATTAGTTCGCCAGCAAGATTTATTGGAGTATCCAAAAGCAAAACGTTGCTCTGAATGCCACAAACTCATATATGAATCATGGAAAGAGAGCCGTCATGCCATTGCCTGGAAAAGTAAAACTTATATTGAAGCAACAAAAAACAGAAGCAAAGAAAAGTGCTTACCCTGTCATATTCCAAAGGAAGTAAAAGCAGGAATAAAACCTGCGCCAAGACTTAAGAACAGGGAAGATGGGGTTTATTGTGTCCCCTGTCATGTGATAGAAAATAGAATGAATGGCCCTTATGACCTGTTTTCTCCACCCCATCCCACCATACAAAATCCGGAATACCGCAAATCAAAAATTTGTGGATCATGCCATGAAAAAACATATAAAGAATGGGTATCTACCGGTGAACAAAAAACATGTCAGGAATGCCATATGCCGCGTATAAAAAAACGCTTGGTCCAAAAGCTTCCTCTTGGATTATTGCATTCCAGAAGACTTGTAGGAGATCATCGTTTTATTCATGGGGAAATCACCGGCAAGGATCTCCTTGTAAGCGCTGAAATAAAAAATAATCAATTATTTGTTACTTTATTAAACAAGCTTATACCACACTTTCTGCCCACAGCAACCAGTGGAGATCCCCGTATGTTTTTATATATAAGATTTTTTGACAGGGATGATAATGAGATCGAAAAGTACAAAGAAATCTTTGCCCCTCAGCAGAATACAGCTTTGCCTTTCGGTAAAAAAATAATTTTGAAATATCAACCGGCCGATAGCGCAAATCGAATTGAGGTATCACTTCAATATAAGCCTTCCTGGTCAAAAGAAAAAAAAGTAGTTCGGTCTATTGAACTAATCGGTTAAACTGATATTAAATTGGACGATTTTTTCTCGCCTTTAAAGGGATTAATTTTCGGTAATACCTCTCCTCAGGGCGTTGCCCTGGGGTGATGCAAAATCGATCAATTTAGCTTATAAGAAAGACAATTTTTTTTGATTTATTTACCGGTTTATGATAGTACATTTAGGCGAAAGTACTTTATCAGTACAAATTTATTAATTTTAGGAGGTGTTTTATGAAAGGCTATCTGAAGGTTTTATTTATTACATTGATTATGCTGAGTATGCTTATGCCATTGCAGGCGAAAGCAAAAGATGTAGTGATCAAAAAACCGCCTGAATCATTAGATAAATTCTATCCACCATTAAGTAAAAAACCGGAATTTATTATTCAGATGCATAAGATGTCTACTAACTTTGGCGGTGTATTCGTTAACATGGGTGAGAAGGATTGGGAAAATGCGGTAAAACGCGGAGAACAACTGGAAGAAGAATATAAGAAAACCTCAAAAATGGTGCCTGAATGGAAAGATTACTTTAATCTGGAAGCAGCAGCAAGCTTTGCAAAAGCAGTAAAAACTCGCGATCCGAAACAAATCGGTAAAGCTTCCCAAGAATTGGGTAAAACCTGCGGCTCATGCCATGCTGAAAATTCGATCGCCGTGTGGACCCGTTATCACTGGCCTTCAGTAAAATCAATAAAAATTGTTGATCCTGTAAGCGAAAAAGAACTGGAATATGGAAAATATATGAAAGGCCTGTCGGGAGCATTTAAAGGCGTAACAGTAAATTTCGGTGAAAACCAGTACGATAGAGCCGGTAAGGCCCTTAACGCTTTTCAGAAAAAATATATAGAGCTAAGGTCTACCTGTTCTAAATGTCATACGAATGATAATGTTAAACAATTTTTTGTGGGTGATAACATTACGGCAGCAATGAGCAACATGAAAAAGGAGCTTACATCGGCAAAACCTAATATTGGAAACTTCTGGAAAAATGTAGGCATCGTAGGAAAACAAGGATGCAAGATGTGTCATCTAACTCACCGAGCTTACTCAATAATTCAGGGAGTTTGGGAACAAAAAAAATAATCTCTTCGCAAATATTTGTGAAGGGCCTTATCACTTTATAGATATGAGGAGAGACTTGCTCCTATATAATTTCGTCTAATGAAGAATTATGAAATTTATGTTCTTTTTTCATGATTTTATTCTTGTCAAAGAATTTTAGGCCGGATAAACAATGATAGCTGTTTTTGGCAAGGCCGCAGTGAAAGTGCTCGGCGAGCGCATTCCCCGTGGCTTATTGCGGGGAGCTTTAATTCACCCACTAAGCACTTATAAAATGAAAATTCCCATACAATGAACTTAATTTTGTTTCGCCGGCAGTATCTGACTTAGCTCGCATTAGATTAAGATACCCAGGGGAGTTTATCAAGTTCTGCATTTCCTCCGGAAAAAACCACTGCTATTTTCTTATCCCGGGCTGAAATTGCACCGCAAAGGAAGGCAGCGACTGTTACTGCAGCAGATGGTTCTATTACAATTTTCATATGCTGCCACACGAGCTTCATTGCTTCAATAATCCGTTCGTCGTTGACTGTAACGATATCATCAACAAAGCGATTTATGATGCAATGTGCTTTCTCTCCAATTGTGGCGAGAAGTCCATCAGCAATACTTTGAGGCGAATCAACTGGCACGATTTTGTTATTTCGAAATGAAAGAGATGCATCTGCAGCTCCTGCTGGTTCTACACCGATAACCCGAGTTGACGGTGAAAGAGCTTTTATCACCGTGGATATTCCACTAATCAGTCCTCCTCCACCAAGTGGTATAACAACCAAATCAAATAAAATCCCTTCCTTCAGCAACTCAAGTCCTATAGTTCCCTGGCCGGCAATCACGTAAGAATCATTAAAGGGATGAATGAAAATTGCGCCAGTAGTCTTCTGGATACTAGCAGTAGTTTCCATGCGCGATTCCAACGTTGGCTTGCAAAAAGTTATCGTGGCACCATAAGTCTTTGTTGCGGCGATTTTTACCTTTGAACTTGTTTCTGGCATTACGATATAAGCGGAAACCTTACGCAACCGTGCGGCATACGCAACTCCCTGTGCATGATTTCCAGACGAATGGGCGAGTACTCCCTGTTGCAGTTCTTCATCATTCAGTGAGAATACGGCGTTGCATGCACCACGCGCCTTGAAAGCTCCGACTTTTTGGAAGTTTTCACATTTTGCATGGAATTCTGCCGCTCCAAACATTGAAGCAAGTGTTGAACACCGGAGAAGCGGGGTTTGATGTATATGGGGTTGGATTCGCTTTGCAGCGGAACGAATGTCTTCAAGTTGTGGCAAAAAATTCTGATTATGATGTGGAACATCATTACCCATGAGGGTATTCTAATATAAAAAGAAAAAAATCAGCAATAAATACGTTAATTATATTTAGCTTATTTTGTTCAAATGTATACTTTACCAATAGACGTCTATATGGTAAACATGAATTCATGATAAAAAGACCTTACTGGGTAAAAAGAATTGAAAAATTAGGCGTGCATTTTTATGGAAGTATTACAGAGTTTATTCTTCCTTAGGCTATGTTTGCCTCTAATTCTCATAAAAGGCGCTTGATTCTCATAGTTGGTGTAGGAGTGACTGATGGAATTTCGTTTTTATCTATATCGATGAAATATTTCTTTTCCAGCTTAAGATTTACCTTTGAATTATTAAAAGCATTTGTCTTGCTGAAAGGGGTTATAAAATTTTATGAATTTTGCAGGATTTCTTTGCAATGTAGTTAGGATCACACCTTGAAAGTGTTTAGCGAGTGCATTTCCCGTAGCTTGCTACGGGGAGCTTCAATGTTACCAGATAGGGAGGAGCCTTCTAAATGATTATCAAGCCCATTCTTAGCGCCATTTAAATTCAACATGTAGTCAATGGACTTGACCCCTTTTTGATTCATAAATCCTAATACCCTTCGACAAGCTCAGGGTGACAAATATCGTTGTCATTCTGAGCTTGCCGAAGCATGCTTTTCACATAATTTATTTGGGCAACAGCCCGTAAAGATTTGACCCTCAGAGAGGAGGTCCTTTTCATGCATCCGCTTTTCTTGACTTGGGATTTGGAAGTGCTTAATATTATTTATCCAGTTCATTTTTATTAGGAGATTTTATAATGAAGTTTGCAAAACAATTATGTGACAGGGGTATGATTGGATGTTTGGTTGTGATGTTGACCGGTGGATTTCTTGCGCCGGAATTTGCAAAAGCGGAGAAACTGTGGATGGAGGGGGCAGATGTCGCTACAACCGAAGAAACAATCATCGGGGGAAATATTTTTAGAAAACTGGCTGAGAAACTCAGTCCCGCTGTTGTCAGCATCCGTTCTATGATAAAGACTTCGAGCCGCTTCTATAGCGATTTCCCTTTCACTCCTCACGGAGTGCCACCCGGGTTTAGAGAACCTCCCTCTCAAGAAGATATTCAGCCGCAGGGTGAGGGATCCGGATTTATCATCAGAAAGGACGGATATATTCTGACCAACGCACATGTGGTGGTGGGTTCCGATGAGGTACAGGTTACCCTTTCCGATGGTAAGTTGTTTAAGGGGCATCTTGTCGGTCTTGACCAGTCTACTGACGTCGCGTTGATCAAGGTCAACGCTCCTTTCGACCTTCCTGTTATTCCTCTGGGTAGTTCCGATAAAATGAAACCAGGGGATTGGGTGATGACCATTGGCAACCCCTTCGGACTGGAATTTACGGTTACCGTAGGCATTGTCAGCGCTAAGGGCCGGTCTCTGGGAGCCAGCATCTATGACGATTTTCTTCAGATAGATGCCCCGATTAACCCGGGAAACAGCGGAGGACCTCTCATTAATACACGGGGAGAAGTTGTGGGAATTAATACACTCGTTATGTTTCAAGGACAGGGACTTGGATTTTCCCTGCCTATTGACCTGGTGAAAAAACTTCTTCCTCAACTCAAAGAAAAAGGAAGAGTCATCCGAAGCTGGTTGGGGGTAGTCGTTCGGGAAATCACTCTGGAAATCAAGGAAGCGTTAAACCTCCTGGTGGACCGGGGTTCCCTGATAACAGAAGTGGTAGCGGACAGCCCGGCATATGAGGCGGGAATCCGCCGAAACGATGTCATCATCGAGTTTGATGGTCATACTATTAAAAATTCCCGCGAACTTCCTATGCGAATTGCACATTCCCCTTCGGGGGAAAAAATGCCCATGAAAGTTGTACGGGAGGGTGAGACCATTTCAATAGACGTAGTTTTGGCCGAAGTTAAGAATAGAGGCAGACGGTAACAGGTCGCTAAAATCAATCCAATCAATCCATAGCCATTGAAATTCCTACGCATTTAATTAGTATTTAAAAATTTTCCTTCGTGATCTTCGTGTTTATAAATATTTAATTTTCAAATATTGCTGGGACTATGGACAGAAGATGAAAAAAAATTATTGTCTTTCCAAATGCTATGGTTTTTGTTTTAATGGAGGATAATGATATGAGTAGTCTCAAATGTTGCGCAATTCTTGTAGGAGGGGGGCCGGCTCCAGGGATAAACAGTGTTATCTCAGCCGCAACCATAAAACTGCGTAATGAAGGTGTATCCGTTATGGGTATTTTTGACGGATTTAAACATCTTATGAAAGGAGACGTCTCTCAGGTAAAGGAACTTTTCATTTCGGATGTAAGCACCATTCACTTCACTGGTGGCTCCCTTCTGAGGACATCACGCGAAAATCCAACTAAATCTCCGAAACATTTGCAAAACGTAATCGAGTCGCTGATAAAATTAGAGGTGGATGCTTTGATTACTATAGGCGGGGATGATACATGCTTTGCAGCCATTAAGCTCAACGAAAAATCTGCAGGGAAAATGCAGTTTATTCATGTGCCTAAAACTATAGATAACGACCTTAATCTCCCATACGGAATCAGGACTTTTGGTTTTGCCTCGGCAAGGCATTTAGGCTGTAACATCACTAAAAACATTATAACTGATGCCATGACGACCCAAAGATGGTATCTCATTACCGCAATGGGGCGTAAAGCGGGACATCTTGCGATAGGAATTGGCAAAGCTTCAGGCGCCACCCTCACCATTATTTCGGAAGAGTTTCCTGAAAAAACCGTACCCATACAGCACATTGTGGACATCCTTATCGGCTCTGTTATAAAGCGCATTGTCGCTGATAGACCTTATGGTGTGGCTATTTTGGCTGAAGGGTTGGTAGAAAAACTTTCCCAGGATGAGTTAAAAAAAATGGGGAATATAGAATTAGACCAGTATGGCCATATCCGCATTGCAGAAATTGATTTTGGAGGAATCTTAAAAAATGAGCTTAAAAAAGGACTAAAAGAATTTGGTATTTCTACAACGGTGGTCGATAAAGATATAGGTTATGAACTGCGTTCTTTTGGGCCAATCCCTTTTGATATTGAATACACCAGAGATCTTGGCTACAGTTCAGCCTTATATCTATTGCAGGGAAAATCAGGCGACATGGCCTCCATTCAGGATGGCAGGTTTGTGCCCATTCCTTTTAAAGATATAATTAATCCGGAAACCGGACGAGCAGAAATAAGGATGGTAAATGTTAATACGCAATCTTACGAAGTGGCAATGGAATATATGATACGTTTAAAAAAAGAGGATTTCACAAACGAAAAAAAGCTGGAAAAACTTGCCGGGACGGTAAAGATCACGCCGGAACAATTTATAAAAAGGTTTGGTTATCTTGTTGGCTTAGACAGCTCTTCCTTCTTCTCCGCCATTTAGCACTCCCCTGATTATGTATACAAGTGTTACTCAGCTCCTCGAAGGTTCGTAATAATTGGGTTCTCCTAAACCTTTAAGTGAAAAATTGCAGAAAAATTATGTCTAGTGTAATAAAGAACACGCAAGTCGTCTGTTTGATTAACATCGTCCATGATTACATTGTATTGGTGTCCATATTTTTTTTATTAGAGCTGCAGAAACTTTATAAGAATAAAAAAATACAACATTAAACCCTGTACCATGTTAAATGATCAAAGGATAAACGTTGAAGGTGTACAGTACGAAGCCATCTGTCATTGCAGTTCTTACGGATCTCACTGTCGACTTTGCGCTATTGAAATGGAATTTTATAGCGCAACAGGAGTCGGCAGTTTCTGACGACCAGTACCATACGCAGCTCCACCTGCAAAGATTGAATCTAAGTAAAGCATGAGTTTTTGGAAGTAAAGACGCGGATAATTGCGATTGATGGTTATTAGTTATCTTCTGAACTTATTTAAAAATTTCATTACTTCATCCAGCTTTTCTTTTTTTTCTAATTCCTTACCGCTCTTTATGGCCGCTGAGACACAAGAATCGAGATGTCTTCGAAGAATAATATCCTCAACTCCGTTAATGGCAGAAGAGACTGACGAAAGCTGAGTTAGTACATCCATGCAATAACGGTCATTTTTTATCATATTATGAACTCCGCGGACCTGTCCCTCAATTCTCTTTAACCTGTTCAATATTTTTTTGTTATTATCTTCCATGCGAATTAATATATAATACCATTACCCCCTATGTCAAATATAAAATATAAGATTAAATTATTAAAAAAAAATCTTTTTTTATCGGAAGAAGTAAATATACAAACGCTTTCTGATAAAAGTGATTTAAAAGAATACCAAAAAAACTAATACAACTTGAAATACTATAGGATGGTATGCTATATTTAATGTGACGGCGGTTTATTAGGCAAGATAAGGAAAGTTTCAGGATGGAAAAGACCGAAAAGAATAACAACAAACCGAAGGGAAAATTAGAATTGTCCCGCAGAAATCTTTTTGCTCTTAAGGGTAAGCAAGGAGTATCCTCTTTCTAAAGTTTTTTAAGAATTTCTTGTGGAGAATAAAACATGGAAAACAAAAAAGAGACTTTGCAAATTACAGGAATGACCTGTGCTTCCTGTGCCGCAGCAATTGAGCGAAGTGTTGCAAAAGTCCCGGGAGTTATTTCATCAAGTGTTAATTTTGCCACTGAGCAGTTAACTGTCTCCCTTGCAAATGAAGTTAGCATCGAAAATATATTCCAGGCCGTGGAAGACGCCGGATATGGGGTGAAGAAAGAGGTTGCATCACAAAAGGTTATTATTCCTGTCAGAGGAATGACCTGCGCTTCCTGTGTTTCTGCTATTGAAAAAGTTGTTGGATCTTTAAAAGGAGTGTCAAAAGCATCGGTTAATTTTGCTACTGAAAAAACAGCCGTGGATTATGACCCATCTGTCACCCGCCTGTCAGAAATTAAGAAAACTATTATAAACGCAGGGTATGAACCTTTGCATATTGAGCAAGAAGAAGCGGAAGATGCGGAAAATGAATTTCGTCGAAGAGAAACCAGAATTCTTCAAATTAAATTAATACTATCCATTACCCTTTCCTTACCTCTGCTTTATGTAGCTATGGGGCATATGATCGGATTGGCAATACCACTGATCATTTCACCGGAACACAACCCATTTAATTTTGCCTTAATTCAAATCCTGTTGACCATTCCAATCGCAGGTGCAGGGTATAAATTTTATACAATTGGTTTTCCCAACCTTATCAAAGGTCATCCTAATATGGATTCTCTTATAGCCATTGGAACAGGAGCAGCGATTATTTATGGGATTTTTGCGACAATACAAATTTCTCTGGGGAAAGTTCATTATATAGACAATCTATACTTTGAGACAGCGGGAGTCATTATTGCTCTAATTCTGTTGGGGAAATACCTGGAATCCATGAGCAAAAGGAAAACATCAGAAGCTATAAAAAAGCTGATGGGACTTCAGCCTAAGACAGCTTTAGTGATTCAAGATGGCAAGGAAATAACCATTCCTATAGAAGAAGTTGAAGCAGGAGATGAAATCCTCGTCAAACCAGGAGAAAAGATACCGATAGATGGTAAAGTAATTACCGGCAGAACCTCTGTTGATGAATCGATATTAACCGGGGAAAGCATTCCGGTAGAAAAGAATCCCGGCAATCAGGTAACAGGAGGTACGATTAATAAAAACGGGTCGATCCATTTTGAAGCGACACGGGTGGGTAAAGATACTGCTCTTGCCCAGATTATAAAACTGGTACAGGATGCCCAGGGATCAAAGGCTCCTATCTCAAAGTTAGCGGATGTAATTTCTGGCTATTTTGTTCCTATTGTTATTGTCATCGCTATCCTGTCCGGAGCAGCCTGGTTTATTTCAGGACAGTCTATATTATTCGCGTTAACTATTTTTATTTCAGTGCTGATCATAGCCTGTCCATGTGCCCTGGGTCTTGCCACACCTACAGCGATTATGGTGGGTACGGGAAAGGGCGCGGAACAGGGAGTTTTAATCAAGGGAGGAGAATCCCTGGAAATGGCTCACAAGTTAAATACAATTGTATTTGATAAAACCGGGACTATTACGGCAGGAAAACCGAAAGTAACAGATATTGTGTCAGCGGGAAAGTATAAAGAAGAAGACATCCTTCGTTGGGCCGCATCAGCGGAAAAACCATCAGAACATCCATTAGGAGAGGCTATCATTCAAGGCGCTGATGAACGAAAACTTTCTTTAGCGGAAATTTCCAATTTCCAGGCATTGCCGGGGAGAGGGATTGAGGGTGACATTGAACGAAAGAAGATGCTTTTAGGGAATCTTAAATTGATGAGAGAAAAAGAAATAGAGGTGACTTTGAAGAAAGAAGCAGACCGCCTTGCTACTCAGGGAAAGACGCCTATGTATTTAGCGGTAAACGATAATTTAGAGGGACTGGTAGCGGTGGCGGATGAGGCTAAGAAAAGCAGCGCTCAAGCTATCCAACAGCTTCATAGTATGGGAATAGAAGTGGCCATGATTACCGGTGATAATAAATCCACAGCTAAGGCTATTGCAAAATCAGTGGGTATAGATGTAGTACTTGCTGAAGTCTTGCCTGGAGACAAAGCGAATGAAGTTAAAAAACTGCAGGCACAAAACAAAAAAGTAGGAATGGTGGGGGATGGAGTCAATGACGCTCCTGCCTTGGCACAGGCGGATGTTGGTATTGCAATCGGCTCGGGAACGGACGTTGCCATGGAATCAGCAGATATTGTGTTGATGAAAAGTGATTTAATGGATGTGGTAACCGCTCTGCAGCTCAGTAAGAATACCATTCGAGTCATTAAACAAAACCTGTTCTGGGCCTTTGGATACAATACTGCCGGAATTCCTGTGGCTGCCGGGGTGCTTTTTATTTTTGGCGGTCCATTAATAAATCCCATATTCGCGGCGGCAGCCATGGCCTTTAGTTCTATCTCAGTAGTTACGAATGCTTTGCGATTAAGAAAATTTAAACCAGGTAAAATGCCGGTTGTCAGTAGTAAGGTCAAGATGTAAGTGCATAAGTTTTGCATAAGGCGCTGTAAAAATAAAACATTAAATTACGAAGTGATTATCTAACAGCGCAAAATCTATTTTCTTATATTTGGGATCACAGAGCAGACGTACTGCAAGTGGCGTAAGGAGTACGGAGGAATGAAAGTCGAGCAAGCCAGCGACTTAAGTTAGTTAGAAGTAGAGAATGGCCGGTTAAAGCAATTAGTTGTTAATTTAACGCTGAATAAGGAGATCTCGAAGGAGGTGGCCTCAAAAAAATTATAAGCCCGGCTAAGCGACGAAAGATGATAGAGAATATTCAAGAAAAGTTTTCTCTTGTGACCTATCCCCCTGAGAATCTGAGAAGCGCGATAAAAGTTCTTGACGAAATAACGCCGGGGGGGAATTTTTGACATAATAGGGAAAAATTAAATCAGGGCATAATTGTAATGCCCTGATTTAATTGGCGTCCCCAAGGGGACTCGAACCCCTGTTACCGCCGTGAAAGGGCGGTGTCCTGGGCCACTAGACGATGGGGACGTAAATTTGGTTAAAAGGAAGGCTCTTTAAAATTCAAAAAGCGATTTCCTGCAAAAAAATAATGAGCCGCGAAGGATTCGAACCTTCGACCCACGCCTTAAAAGGGCGTTGCTCTACCAACTGAGCTAGCGGCCCACAGCAATCAGACTAAAACCACTCAATCTATCAAATCATTCGATTATTGTCAACGAGAATTACTGCAAAATTTCTACTATACACGGTTTGTCTTTTTCAATATCTATAGTCTTTAATAATATTATGATATAAGTTATGATGTACTTTCTATTTTAAATATACAAAATGTTATAAGAAATTATGGGAGGAGGCTTAAGATTGCCCGCCTGAATACAGAAGCAAAAAGCAAAGTAACTCAGGGATAGGTGAATCGGGTAGAAATCTCCGATGAGGGCAAACGGCTGTTGGATTAGAAACCTCAAACAACTACTCCTAATATGAATACACCTGTGAAATAAACTTTTGGGACGAATGATAACTTAAAAACCGTTGAAGATGAGGACTTCAATTTTTGGCTAAGAGTTAACCTGTACCTTCATCAAATCTTCCGCTAAAACCACTTCTCCGGAGTAAGTCTTTCGGCATTCCGCGATTAAATCGTATTTTTCACAAAGGGGATAAAAGTGAGTGAGAATAAGTTTTTTACACTTTGATTTAGCGGCGATTTTCCCAGCAACGGAAGGCGAGAGATGCCCGTCTGTTTTTTGTTCATCAGGGAAAGAACATTCTAAAACAAGGATATCCGCATTCTTCCCAAGCGAAATTATACTTTCACAATAATCTGTATCTCCCGATAAAACAATGCTTTGGTCCTCGGATGACTCAAGCCTATAACTAACGCTCTCTTTGCAGTGTGCAGGCTGTCGTGTTGAAACCCTAAGATTTCCGATGCGTATTGTTTCATCTACAAGTTCTTTTAAGTCAAGTTTATAATTATCAGCGTTAAGCCACTTCTCAAAAACCTGCGTTAATTGATTGAAGAATTTAATAAACCCTTCTCCACCAATAATTAGCAAGTCCTTTTGCCTTGGGAGGTCTCCATACCTGCAGGTAAAAAGAAAAGGAACGAGATCTGATATATGGTCGGGATGAACATGGGTATAACAAATAACATCCACATCACGGTAAGTTATCCCTGCTTTTAAAAGTCGTTCTAAGGTACCCGAACCGCTGTCAATTAAAATTATTTTCCCATCGACTTTTACAACCAGACCGGATGACCCTCTTTTCAGAGATGGGACACAGGTACCTGAACCTAAGATAATTAATTCCATAATTCAATGAAATAAAAAAACTAAAATCCCAAATTTTAAATGAATTTACAATATTAAAAATACAAAATCCAGTTTTTTTGATACGGCTTGTTTGGGATTTATTTATATTGAATGTTGCTATTTATTTATTTTTTGGTGCTTGAAATTTATGAATTTTTTTAGCGGGTATTAAGGAAAAGATTTGTGGAAGGTCTGCTCTTTATATTTCTGTATAATCTTTTCTGCTATCTCGTTTGTTTTTACTTCATAAGTTCCTTTATTTATGTCTTTCTTGTATTTTTTTACCATTTCCATCCTGATATCAGCATCAGGGCTGTTTTTCTGTGCCTTCGGTTTACTTAGATGAGAAGTACTTTTAGAAGATAGGGAGACTATGTCTTTTTCATTTTTAGATTTATTCTTTGTGGTTTCTACAGGATTGTCTTCTTTTTGCTTGCCGTGGTTCAGCTTATGCAATTTGTCTGCAAGTTCAACTTTTTTCATATTTTAATACCTTTTTTGTGTACAGGGGTTTCCTTTTTTTTATTATTGATAGGATAAACAGGATGGACTGGATTTATTTTGAAGTGCAATGACAAAGCTTAGCTCTGTCGCGTGTTATTGCGTTTATCTTGTTAATCCTCTTAATCTAGTCTAAAAAGTTCCACCGAAGGCGGTTAATTAAATGTATAGGAATTTCAATGTTTATTGCCATTCTATGAGTGAAACTAACACCTGACTGGTCTCTTATAGAATTATCACGGTTTAAAATGGAAAAATATTAATGCTTTTCACGCCTAATTTCTTCGATTTTTTTATCTTTTTCATCAAATAAGGCCTTTTTATCTTCATTAAATTCCTCTTTCAGTTCTTCTATTAGTGGAAGCGCGTCATCAGGGTTGCGAATTTTAGCTTTTTCTATTTTGCTCTGAAGCATGATTTCTCTTTCAGCTAATTTCGAGCTATAAAGCTTACGGATTTCATCAATCTCTTCTTTCTGACCCCTTGTCAAAGGCGCATTTTTCTCACCGGATTTACCTGTCATTGTTTCTGCTTTTTCCAATGAAATATCCAGTGCGCTTTTAATATCTCCCATTTTGTTTCCCCCCTCTTAAAAATTAACAATAAGTCTTAAAGCGGCTCCAGGTAAGATGATCCCATAGCATCCTGGAGTCTTTTTTTGAGATATGTGAATCTTTTATGAATATTTGCGTTTTTTATCGCGATTCCAATGGCTCTTTTGGTGCCTGTCAAAATAACTAAATCCTTTGCTCTTGTTATTCCCGTATATAAAAGGTTTCTCTGGAGCATGATGTAATGCTGAATCAAAACCGGCATTACAATAGCCGGATATTCATTCCCTTGGGATTTGTGGACAGAAATGGCATATGCCAGTGTCAGTTCATCTAACTCGCTGAATTCATATCTTACGTTCTTCATGTCAAACTGCACGGTCAAAAAATGATCTTCTAGGTTTATTTCCGCTACTTTTCCGATGTCGCCGTTAAACACTTCTTTATCGTAATTATTTCTGATCTGCATAACTTTATCGTTAAGCCTGAACATTCTGTCGCCACGTTTAAACTCCGGACCGGACGGATTAAGGCACTGTTGCAAAAACGAATTTAGGTTTATTGTTCCAATAACCCCTTTGTTCATAGGGCATATAACCTGTACATCATTTGCAGTTATATGGGAGAAATTTTCCGGTATCTTTTTTAAAAGCAGTTCTTTTATTAAATCCAAAATCTTTTCCGTATCTTCCTCCTGAAAAAGGAAAAAGTTATCGGCACGCTTTCTGCTTTTTTCAGAATAGAAGGGGGATTCTCCATTATTAATGCGGTGCGCGTTAACAACTATCTGGCTCTCCTGGGCCTGCCTGAATATTTCCTCAAGCCTCACTACATCAATCATCCCGGAATCAATAATATCATGCAGCACATTTCCCGCCCCTACAGATGGAAGCTGGTTGCTGTCTCCTATTAATACTAAAGTGCTTTGTGGTGGAACAGCCTTGAGCAAAGAGTACATTAAATGATTATCAATCATGGAAACTTCATCAATTATTATGATGTCCCCGTTTAAGGGGTTCTGCTCATCTCGCTGAAAACCTCCCTTTTTATAATTAAATTCTAATGACCGGTGTATGGTTCGTGCTTCCATTCCAGTTACTTCCGATAACCGCTTTGCCGCCCTCCCGGTGGGAGCGGCCAGCAATATTTTTGCGCCCCGTCGTCTAACAATTTCCACCAGAACTTTAACAATAGTTGTTTTCCCAGTTCCGGGACCCCCTGTAATAACCAGTATTTTACTTGTTGCCGCGGAGCAGACCGCCTTTCTTTGCAATTCGGATAGCCCAATCCCAAATTTTTTTTCCGCGAAACCAACCCCTTTTTCAAATCCTTTACCCCATGAACCGGCTGGTTCCTTTAACAAATCTTTCAATTTACTTGAGATACCGGTTTCCGATAAATAAGACTGCCAGAGATAAACTGCTTTCTCGTTAACCCGGGATGAATCAAAATCATCCGCAATATCCTCGATTATAATTTCCCTGATTTTGAATTTTTGTGCCACTGCTTTTACAACGATTTCCACGTCCACCTGCAACATATCAGAAGTTTTCTCAATCAGAGCGTCATAAGGATAAAACACATTTCCATCATTGCCTGCCTGTTTTAGCACGTACAAAACAGCAGATTCTGCCCTCAGCGGAGAATTTGGGTCAATTCCAAGACTGAACGCAATACGGTCCGCAACCTTAAACCCGATACCAAAAATATCCGAAGTCAATTGATAAGGATTTTTCTTAACCACCTCTATCGATTTCTTCTTATACTGCTTGTAAATCTTAGTGGCATAAGTGGCGCTGATGCCATGCCCCTGCAGAAATATCATAATAGACCGGATGCCGCGTTGCTCGTTCCATGCGCTTTTGATCATTTCAATCCTTTTTGGCCCTATTCCTTCCACTTCATTCAGTCGGGACAGGTTTTTGTCCATAACACTTAACGTATTTTTGCCGAACTTATCCACCAGCCTTGTAGCCGTAACCGGGCCGATGCCCTTAATCATGCCGGAAGACAGGTATTTTTTGATACCTGTTAAAGTGGTGGGTTCCATAGGAAGAACCATATCGATTTTAAACTGACGGCCGTAAGCCTTATGTTCTGTCCATTCCCCTTCAACCTTTAGCAATTCACCTGCTTTAGGGGAAACCAGGGTTCCTACAATTGTAACCGGACTTTCTTCTCCCTTAAGCTTTAACCGGGCGACAGTAAAGGCGTTGTCTTCGTTCGTATAAACAACCTTCTCCAATTCCCCTTCAATTGAGGTCTTCATGAAATTCACTATAATTATTGACACAATAGTAGTCAAGCGATAAAGAATTCTGGTTATAAGTAACTCCTATGGCGACAACGATTTTTTAAGAAAGGATCACTTGCTTTGAGTCCAGATTTACGTTACCCTCGTATATTGAAAAGGGCAATGCTTCATATTGATATTCTTGTTTTCTGTTAGTCCTTGTGCCTGCTTTGCTATGAACGATATTGATTACCAGCTTTATAAAAATTCTGAAAACTTTGGAATTGTGGTTTTTCCAAAGAATATTATATCTTCTGATCTTGACAGCTATGCAAAGGGCATGAATTTTGAGCCTGTTGAATCGGGAAAGGCCGTAAAACGGCGTGGAATTAAGGGGAAAGATGAAACATACATGATGCCCCAAGAGGTTCAGGAAAAGTACGACATAAAAAAATTTATTATTCTCCAGCTATTACCCAAAGATGATGAGATGAAGATCGCAATATATGATCCGGAATGGGGCTTAACGCTTGTGGAAACAAAATATTTATTAAAAGAAATTGTAGATAATATTCCTAAAACACTGGATGTTTTTAGAGGCGTTGATCAGAAGAATTAAATCTTTTGATAATTCTCAGGAGTTTGATTTCCCTGTGTGTGTGAAAAGTCGGTACTGTGTCGCGGGAGAAGGTATAGTTTAAAATATAACGATAGGGAGGTGTTTTTTTCTTATGCCAATGTATGAGTATGAATGTAAAAATTGCAAGACTACTACAGAGGTATTGCAAAGTGTAAACGACAAACCTTTAGAAAAATGCGAAAAATGCGGTGGAGAGGTGCAAAAAATTTATAATAAAATGACTTTTCACCTTAATGGTCCTGGATTTTATGCCACTGATAATAAAAGGAAGTACCTCAAATAAGTGATGAGGTGTTTTAAATCCCCTTCCTTCACCAAGCTCAGGATAGGCTTTTATAAAGAGGGGAAGTGTCCTTCGCATCTTGTCATTCTGAAGAGCCTGTCGTGAACACGGTCGAAGGAAGCGAATCGAATTTTGATACTAAATTAGTTTTATGAAAAATAAAAGTTTTTTCTTTTTTTCCCTTCTAATATTTTTGTTTTCTGTTAGTCCCTGTTTTGCGCAGAACGATATTGAATATCAGCTCCATAAAAATTATGAAAGCTATGGTATCGTAGTATTTCCAAAACGTATCTCCTCTCCCGAACTGGACACCTATATAAAGTCCATAGATTTTGAGCCTGTCGAATCCGGAAAAGCCGTGATGAGGTTTGGACCAAAAGGAGAAAATTCAACATACATGATGCCCCTGGAAGTTCAGAAGAAATACGACATAAAAAAATTTATTGTCGTCCAGGTTCTACCTGATCATAGGTTGATGATTGGAATATATGATCCGGAATGGGGCTTAACGCTTATTAGCACAATATATTCATTCGAAGAGGTTAAAAAAAATATTCCAAAAACACTGGACGTTTTTAGAGGTGCTAATAAGAAGAAGGAGATCTTTTTGGAACCGCAGTTTCCCAATTAAAAAGTTTAATATTTAAGAAATCTCTAAAAAATTAGGATACTGCGTCAGCTTTTTCATGCCTGTTTTTGTGACCAGCACCACATCTTCTATACGGACTCCTCCCATGCCAGGATAATAAAGCCCCGGTTCTACGGTGACTACATGGCCTGCTTTTAATATGCAGGATGTTATGCTGATACGAGGATGTTCATGGACATCAAGTCCAACCCCGTGTCCGGTGCCGTGAAAAAACCCTTCCATTCTTTTTTTCCCCTTGCGGGTGGGAAACCCTTTTTGTTTAAAAAAATCCTGAATTGCATTATGAACGTCCTTGCCGTCAACCTCGTCTTTGATTTTTTTTAAAGCTATTTGCTGTCCTTCCAAAACAGTTTGATACGCCTTTTTAAGCCTGGATGAAGCTTTTCCCTTTACTACTGTCCTGGACAAATCCCCGAAATATCCTGATTTTTGAGAGCAGGGGAAAATATCAAATATAATAGAGCTATTTGCCTGTAATGCTCCTGAACCTTCGTTATGAGGATCACAACACTGCTTTCCGCATGAAACAATGGTGTGGCTCGGGAGACAACCCGCTCTCATGATGGTGGAATTAACCTCTGCTTTTACCAGCTCGGATGTTAGTTTAATTTTATCGATATACAGAAAACCATCTTTACCGATAATAGATTTTTTAATCAAATTGATCCCGGTTTCCATCCCTTTTTCCGCCGCCTTTAACGATTCTTTTATATGCCTCACTTCCCGCGAAGATTTAAACTGACGGCATTCAAAAAAAGGATCCGGTTTGAAATGTACTTTGAGCTTCTTTTTTCTTAATCCATCAGCTATTTCAATGGGAAAGTCTGTTGGCACAAGAACAGAGGAGATTTTTCGTTTTTTGAAAATATGATTGATTATTTCTACTGTTCCTGGTTTTTTTATCTGTCTTTTTTTTAATTGATTTGTAATTTTAGTTAAAGAGAGGATATGGTTAACTGAAGCGGTTTTTTTTGCCCGGTCTATTTCCAGGTCGGAAAGGACCATATACGATTTATTTTTTATTTGAAAATAGATTGCCGGATCAGGAACAAAAAAACGGGTGGCATATAAGATATTCGCGTTGGTTTCACTGTCCGCCACCATGAGTAGCGCATCATATTTAATAACTGAATTTTTCATGATGAATTTTTAAAAGGTATTTATATTAAGAGGGCATCATTGCTTCAGCAATTATAATGAAAAAAGTTAATTCAATTGGTGAAACTGATATCTATATATATATTTAAAAAATTCATTACCTAGAGGCGCGCAATTTCACCAAATCTGCTGCGTTATCAAATACTTGAAGTAAAATAGTACGACTGCGTACTTGATGCCTAGCAGCTTCGGCAAACTTGTTCGTGCAAAACTCAGGTAATACATTTCGAAGTTTTCACAGGTTTTAATTATAACCATTTTATTAGCTTGCTCCAAGCAGATAGATGAAGCATCTTCTTGACATGATTACGATGTATCTTTAACATTAAACAATGAACAAACTAATTGTCCTCACCATTTTTTTTACCATGCACTTAACCGTTAGTTCGGAAGCGCGGGAAGTGAAAAAAAACGTGACAGTCACTCAGCTTAAAAATGGATTAAACCTTATACTTGTAGAAAATCATTCTTCCCCTATGATCGCTTCGGTAGTCACTGTAAATGCGGGATCTGTGAATGAAACCAAAGATGTCAATGGAATATCCCACATGCTGGAACATCTCCTTTTCAACGGTACGACGAGCAGAACCCAGGAGCAACTCTATAGTGATCAGGATTATTATGGAATTTATAATAACGCCCATACAGACAGGGATTACACCAATTACATTATGCTGGTGGAGAAGGATTTTATTGAAAAGGCTTTAGACATTCAGTCTGACATGCTTTTTCACTCCATCTTTCCGGAAGATAAATTTAAAAAAGAGAAAGGCATTATCCTTAACGAATTAGCGAGAAGCAGCGCTAATGATTATTACTGGGCTGATGAGTTTTTTAAGAGAAAATTTTTTCAGGGTACCCCTTACAACCTGACGATACTCGGAAACCCTTCCTCTATCAAGCAGATTACAAGAGAACAGGTCATTAAATTTTATCAAACTTTTTATAAACCGAATAATATGACAGCCCTTGTCATGGGTGATTTCGAGCCGGAAGCTATGACAGCTCTTTTTGAAAAATATTTTGGTTCTGTTAGTCCCGGTAAAATTCCGGAACCTGAAACCTATCAGATAAATTCATCAATTATCGGTAAAACATATTCTCAGAATATTCAATCAAAAAATATCTATCTTAATTTAGGAATTGCTGCGCCTGATGTTGGAGATCAGGACTTTTATGCCTTCGACCTTTTAACCAGAATATTAAATCTGCACCTGAAAGATAATCTGAATGAACGGCTGAAAAGAAAAAAAAACACTCAATTGCTGGGAATATCATCGAGTTTTAATTTTTCTAAATTTTTGTCTACTTTCACTGTTTCAGCTACTTTGTCTCCTGGTTCCGACGCCGAAGCAGTTAAAAGTGAAATTATAAGCTATCTAAAAGAGTTTAGTAGGGGAAAGTTCAAAGAGAATGAGATAAGGGGACTTATGACATCGCTAAATGTTAATGAACAGTTTTTATCTGAAAAACCGCATTACTATGGAATGATGAAAGGCCATTGGCTTGTCGCGGGAGGATGGGACTTTACCAGCAGTTATATAGATAATCTCGCAAAGGTATCTGTGCAAGAACTAAAAAGGGCAGGGGATGCCTACTTCAGTTACCCTCAATTTATTACAACTATTACCAGCCCCGGGGATCAAAAACCGGAGTTTGTCCCGCAAGAATACTATTCTCCAAGAACAGGAAAAATTAATTTTATAAAAGAGAGCGTTCTTTTAAACGAATTATGGGAAAAGGGAAATATTTCAAAGAAAATTGGCAGTAAAAGTAGAGAGAGAAAATCTTTAGAGCAAAGAAAATTATCAATTTCTAAAATCAGAGGTTTTGATAAAACCGTTTTAAATAATGGTCTTACTCTTTTAATCAATTCCAATCCTGATTCCACGGTTTTTGCCATTCATCTTTTAGCTAAAAACAGAACCGCTTTGGAGCCTGAGGGAAAAGAAGGGATAACAGATATTCTCCACAGGTTGATAGAAAAGAAAACCAGCACAAGAGATAAGAAGCAGATTAAGGACGCGCTTAACGATATAGGCGCTGCATTGAAAGTAAGAGACAACCCTTTTATTCCTTACGATGACTATTATACGTCACGGGAGTTTTCCTTTATCCGCTTTGAAACTATCGATAAGTATTACAAAGAGGCCCTTTACAATTTTTCCGATATTGTTTTAAACCCGTCTTTTTTAGAAGAAGATATTGAAGATGTTAAGGCAGAGGCGATAAACCTTATCAAGGAGGAAAGTGAAAATCCATCTAAAATAGCCAGTAACCTTCTATATGAGAGTTTATTTACCGGAAATCTCTTCTCACGAAGAATAAACGGAACGGAGAAATCGATTGAGTCTATTACAAGGCAGGATTTAGAGAAATTTTATAAATATTATTTTGCTCCAAATAATCTGATTATTTCCATAGCCACTTCTGTTGGAAGGGAACAGGTTTTAAAAGAATTCGAAATATATTTCAAAACACGTTCACCCTCAAAGGTTCCTCCTCTTTCTTCTGATGAATATCCTGATGTCTCAAAGGAAAAAACAATGCGGAAATCTTTGAATAAAACGCAATCTTATATCCGCTTAGGGGTCTTATTTAAAATGAATGAGGATGATGAAGCGGGGTTTCGAGTATTGGCGTCCATTCTATCGCAAAATTTATCTCAAAACCTTAGAGAAAAAAAAGGTCTGGCCTATTCTCTGGGAGCCGGATTTTCGATGCACAATAAATACGGTCTTTTTCAAATCGCTGTTGGAACAAGAGCAAAAACATTAGATGAGGCGGGAAAAGGCATCTATAATGAAATTGAACAAATTAAAAATAAAATGGTTTCTTCAAATAGACTGAATAAGCTCATTAATTCATATAATTCCAGGAGATTAATGCGTTCTTTAACCCGCATAAGTCAATGTTTTCAGGCAGGACTAAATGAGTTTTATGGAAGGCCTTTTAATCATAATGAAAAACTTTTACGTGAAATAAAAAAATTAAGCTCTGAAGAGGTTCAGCAAAAAGCCAGAAATTATTTAAAACGGGAAAATATGGTGAAGATTATTGTTAAATAGCGATTGTCAATAGCCACAAAGACACTAAAAAAAATTATTTCTTCGTGATCTGTGTCCCGTTGTTTGGAATTTGTGGTGAAAAAAATTAAGAAAACGATCAAATGAGTTCTGTTGTTTCAATAAAGAAAATACAATCCTATGATCAAAAAGCGGTATCCAATGCTGTTAAAAATGCAATCGATGATTTGGGAGGAATCAGGAGATTTGTAAAAAGAGGAGATACGGTTTTGCTGAAACCTAACCTGCTTTCAGCAAAAGTTCCCGAAGCTGCCGCTACAACACATCCCTCTATAGTGCAGGCTGCGGGGGAGATTGTAAAAGATTGTGGAGGGAAAATTATTATTGGGGATAGTCCCGCGATAGGAAGCTGGAGTAACATTACTAAAAAAACCGGGATGTCTCGAGTTGCTGACAGGCTGGGAGCTAGGCTTGTTCATTTTGATAAACCTGTTCAAATAAAAAAAAATGAAAGACATTTGTTTAAATTATTAAAAATTTCAAAGGATGTAATGGAAGCGGATGTGATCATCAACCTTCCCAAATTAAAAACCCACACGCAGATGTATCTAACCCTTGGTGTGAAAAATATGTTTGGTTGTGTGGTCGGCAAAAAAAAACCGCAACTGCACATGGAAGCAGGAAAAGACTCCCGGCAATTTGCCAGAATGTTGGTAGAGATTTATGGCTCAATAGCTCCTGCTCTTACTATTATAGACGGCATTATCGGAATGGAAGGGAATGGGCCCGGAAGCGGAACTCCAAAACCAATAGGGCTTATCCTTGCTTCCAATGAAGCGGTTGCTATGGACAGAATAATTTGTGAAATTATAGGGGCTGAACCGGAAAAGCTGTTTATTCTTGCTGCTGCAAAAGAATTGGGATACGGGAATGCAGAATTAAATGAAATTCAGGTAAAAGGTGAAGACCTAAAAAATGTAAAAGTTGATTCGTTTAAGTTTCCTTCGTTGACCAGCGCGGAATTTGGTCCTCCTTTTTTGAGAAAATTTATTAAGGAGCTTGTAACCTCAAAACCAAAAGAAGACCATAATCAATGTACCTTATGCAATTTTTGTGCAGATGTATGCCCTCCAAAAATAATCAAAAAGAATGGGGACAGATTAAACTTTAACTACGATGATTGTATCCGCTGTTACTGTTGTATCGAAGTATGCCCGGAAGGGGCTATGAAAGTAAAACAAGGTCTGATAACAAGATTCTTAAATTGATAATTGAGTCCTCCCTGTAGCAAGCTACGAGGGATGCGCTTGCTAACACTTTCAAATAATGGGACGATAGTAACATGCGCACTGTTAAGATTTTTTTTAAATTCTTGGGAACTTCATAAGGGGAATTAGCGGTTTTTACATTTTCGTACAAGCCAAGGGTTTCAAGATGAGCTTTAATCTGTTCACGAACAATGAAATCCCCACTGGCAATAAAAATTTTTTTCTCTAAGAATGGGGAAACTTTTCCCCTGGCCTGCTTTAATTGCTTCTATTGCTGCAGAAGATCTTGGACCTCATCATGATGGCTTTTTTTATCGGGTCTCCAATCGCTTAATATAACAGATATCCTTAGAACAATTACCCGCTAAAAATAAGGAAGGATAACCCATAATTTATTGTTGGTTTTAGCATAATTATGGGTCTAATGAAAACTCCGGTAAATTTCTACCCCTCTGGAATTTGCGGCGTGTAAATAATATAAAGTAAAAGGTAGGTGATGGTGCTCGTAATGAGAAGAAGAAGGTACATTATCATGGTTAATTTTCCTAAAAGCCTGTGTCTTTTTGCACCATTCGTCAAGACTTTTTCCATAATTTTTTCAAAAGCAAAGACCAGAATAACAATTAGAAATCCAACCAAATAGACTATATAACACCTAAAGGAACTGCACCTGATAAAGGCTAACAACCCCAAAAGTGCCAGGATAGATAAGAGTGTTATGCAAAAATTTTTCGTTTTTACATGAAGAGCTTCTTCTTTAAGAAACCTTTTTCCGTTTTCCTTAACAGAAGCTCTGAAACCAAGGACTATCAAATAAATAGCTATTACAATACCAAAAGTGACGAGAAGAATATGGATAGTTATAGTAGGAGTGAAAATATTATTATATACCCAATCGGGTCCACCAAAACCCGATCTCCCTTCCAAAGCAAACACTCCAAGTTGACGGAACAAATAATAGGATGTAAAGTAAGCAAGCATTGTTATCATACCCCAGAGAGTCAGGCTATGGTGCACATTCCCTTTATGCTTCTTTCCCTGATACCAGCCTAAAAGAAAAAGTGCTGTGAATAAAACGGCCGAAATATAGCTCAAATCCGCACCCATGGTTCCATGGGTTCCTAAAAAGCCCTGTTTTGCGAGAAATTCTTTCATTTTTTGTCTCCTACCCTGACAGGATAAATAGGATGGTTAGGATAAGTCAAAACCAACTAAACCTTTTTCTTAATCAGAAGCCTGTAGTGTCCCGTATCAGTTTTTTCCGTTTCTAAAATTTCTTGCCCATCATTCTTCAAGCTGGTTGGGACATTTTTAATCGGCTCACCGTCATCAAGGAATAGCTCAAGAAATGTGCCAGTTTCCATTGTCTCAAGCTTAAGCTTTGCCTTTACGTAATTAAAAGGACACTTGACCCCCTTTAAATCTAACAGGACGGTTCCGGTTTTTGCCTCGGTCTTTGTAATCTTCTCTTCCTCCTGTTTTACTTTTTCCGTTTTAAACTGAAGGGAATCGTCCATTAAATTATATAAATCGGCAACAGCGCAAGTCAATTCCTTTATAGTCGCATAATTTTTTTTCAATGCTTCGTCTTTCAGGTCACCGTTTTTATATTCCGTTGCCATGTACATCATCTTACGAAATTTTTTGTCCACTAATTTTGTATTAATAAACAGGTCTTCAAAATACTCAAATATTTCAACATCATTTTTTGCTTCCGCTCCTCTCGTAACCAGTAGGGCATTGGATGAATGGTTAATAGCCTGATAGAGTTCTTTAGCAGGATTGCCGCCATTATTCATAGTTTCTTCTGCCTTGTTCATTGCGTGTTCTGCCTCTTTAAGATCGACTTCCATCATATCAAACACCCCTGCGCCGCACTCTCCTTCCCCGCGGCCCACAAGGGAAAACTCTTTATCTGCGCCCCAGTCAATATAATAGTCTTTATTTTCTTCGTAAGACGGAACGAATTTTTTCTCATCAATAATTTTTTTCAAAACGGATTTGCCTTCCTTCTCTATATACTCATAAAAGTCTCCATTCTGACCATTGGACGTGTAGTCTGTAAGAAACCCTGAAATAATAGAAGGTATGTCTTTAGAAGGAGCCATTCCGATACTCTCTCCCAGAGCGGTTTTTCCTTCCTTAACCCTTCCGCCTAATGTGATGATGTAATTCGGGATCATTTTCTCGCCGACTCTCCGGGCTGCTCCGAGAAAACCGATTTGCCCGATGGGGTCCTGACCGCAGGCGTTTGGGCATCCACTGATCTTTATATTGAGGTTGTTGATGGATTGTACCTTCTCGCCATTGTTTCTTAATTCTTTGCTTAAAGCGCCTGCCAGCCCTCTTGATAAACATATCCCTAACCTGCAGGTGGAAGCGCCGGCGCAGCAGGTAATATTTTCTATTGTATTTGCTCCAGGTTTGTTAAGACCTGTCTCCTTCAGTTTGTCGTAAAGAAGTTTTAGTTCGGACTTATGTATCCATCTAAAGGCAAGATTCTGGTCATGTGTTGATCGAATGGTGCCTTCCCTAAAATTGCCTGCCACACATGCCAGATTTTTCATTTGCTCTGCGGAAATATCCCCTAATTCAAGAAAAACCCTTACATAATAAAAATTGTTTTGTTTCTGGGCAAACGTGTTCTGTAAAAGCCAGCTTTTATAAGTTTCATCTTCAGCAGCACTGTCAGCTGCATCAGCAGACGGTGCTGAAGCCTCTGAAGGTTTACTGATTTCTCTAACTTCAAGCTTCACGCCTCCCTCTTTTTTCAGCTCTTTCAGCTCATTCTTGTAAAGTTTAACAAACTCATCGTGCCCTATTTTATCAAACAAAAACCTTAGCCTTGCTTTATGTTTATTTTTTCGGTTTCCATGTTTATCAAAGACTCGTTTAATAGCTTCAGCAGTATTTCCGACATCATTTAGCGGAATAAAATCTTCCAGTTTTTCCGCTACTTTTGATTTTGCTCCCATGCCACCGGCCACATATACTCTGAACCCGTATTCATTTGTTCCATTAAAAGACCTTTCCGCTGCAATGAATCCGACATCATTCACAGTGGCATTGGAGCAATCATCGCCACAACCGGAAAACGCTATTTTAAATTTCCGGGGGAGGGTATAGGACTTCGGGTCTTTAATAAGGTGTTCCGTAAGCGCTATCGCAAAGGGTGATACATTAAAACATTCGGATTTACAAATGCCAGCTTCATAGCAGGCCGTAATGTTTCTAACCGTATTCCCCCCCCCGCCTTTCGTTGTCAGTCCTACCTTTAACAGTTCGAACATAACTTCCGGTGTGTCTTTTAGCTTCACCCAGTGCAGTTGTACATCTTGACGGGTCGTGATATGCAGGACACCATTCCCGTATTTTTTGCTTAATTCCGATGCCTTTTCCATTTGAACAGGGGTTATACCGCCTGCCGGTATCCTTATTCTCATCATAAAGGTATCATTAGCTCGCTGTTCATAAATACCTCGAGGAACCCTCTTGCCCCTGAATTGTGTGGGGTGAATTTCACCTTTTAAAAAGCTCTCAATTTCAGATTTGTACGCCTCAATATCCTTTTTCAGATCTTCAGGCAAATGATAAAAACTTTTCATCTAGCTTAACTCAATTCACTGTTCTTAATTGTTAGTAAAAGGCTGTCTGGCAATAATTATTTCTTTTGACTAGGACAGATAGCTGAAAGCTGACTACTGATAACCTACAAACAATCAGTATCAGTCAATTCCGCACGCAAGTCAAGCGCGGCAAGGGGATTAAGAAGGTTTAAACAGCACAGGAACCCTTGTGGGCTTATCTGTTGCTATGGCATTGAAATGTTCACAATAACCTCAACCGGATCCAAGCTACTAAAAGATTCCAAATATCAGCAATCAAAATACCAGTGATTCTTAACTTGCCTCACAATCAGGCAGATCATTATTGTTTTGCTCTAATTATGAGCATTTAAAATTATGCACCTTTTGTTAGCATATATGCTCATAAATCATTTATTCAACGAGTTATGTATTTTAATTAAAATGGCATCCCTATTGCATAAATAATGGTAAAAAAATCTTAAAACAATAATTTTTTAAAAAGGGAGGGAGGAAACAGAGTGATTAAAATCGACGCAATTATAAAACCATTTAAGCTGGATGCTGTAAAAGACAAACTTAATGAAATAGGAGTAACAGGAATTACAGTTAGTGAGGTGAAAGGATTTGGGAGACAAAAGGGGCATACAGAGTTATACAGAGGAGCCGAATATAAAGTAGATTTTTTGCCAAAAGTAAAATTGGAAACTATAGTCGCTAAAGAAATGGAAGACCAGGTAGTAGACGCAATAATCGAGTCTGCTCAAACCGGTAAAATCGGAGATGGAAAGATATTTATTACTGACCTTAAAGACATTATAAGGATCAGAACCGGTGATAAAGGGAAAGAAGCAATATAGGAATGATCAATTATTTACTGTCAACTTTAATTAACCATGTAATTACGAATTTAAAGGAGAGATTATGCACAAGTTGTTCTCAATAAAATGGGTTCTAATTGCTTTGCTCTTTGGGCTGTTTGCTCCGGGAGAGGCTGTGGCCGAAGGCGAAATTTCCGCTGGACTATTTACGGCCAATAACGTTTGGATGATGCTAGCTGCGGGATTGGTATTTATTATGCACTTGGGTTTTGCAACCCTGGAAGCCGGACTAACCCAGCAAAAAAATACTGTAAACATCTTATTTAAAAATACCTATATTGTTTGTGTGGGGATTATTACCTATGCCATTTGTGGTTTTGCACTTATGTATCCAGGTGATGCTTGGATAATTCCTGGATGGTTAGGGGTCGCCAAAGGAGTAACTATCCAGACTGATGCGGCTGGATTGACCACCGGATATGCGGGTGGAGGGTATACTTACTGGACCGACTTTTTGTTCCAGGCAATGTTTGCTGCCACCGCTGCTACTATTGTTTCTGGTGCAGTGGCCGAACGAATCAAACTTGGTTCTTTTATGGTGTTTACTCTCGTATATGTTACCTTTGTTTATACTATCGCCGGCTCATGGAAATGGGGCGCTGGGTGGCTTGATGCATTAGGATTCTACGATTTTGCCGGCTCTACACTGGTCCACAGTGTAGGTGGGTGGGGCGCACTCGTTGGCGCTTTTTTGCTGGGACCTCGTCTGGGTAAATACATCAATGGCGAAATGAGACCCATTCCTGGCCACAACATGCCACTGGCTTGTATCGGAGTATTCTTGCTCTGGTTAGGGTGGTTTGGATTTAACGGAGGATCCGTTTTAAGCGCTGACCCGGCTTTAACGTCCCGTACCTTGATGACAACTTGCGTTGCCGCTGCTGCAGGTGGGTTAGGGGCCATGTTTACTTCCTGGTTTGTAAGTAAAAAGCCCGATCTCTCAATGGCCCTAAATGGCATTTTGGCCGGGCTTGTAGGCATTACGGCAGGCGCTGATCAAATGTACATGTGGTCCTCCCTTTTCATTGGAGCTATTGCAGGAATTATTGTAGTATTCTCAGTCATATTCATCGACAAAATTAAAATCGATGATCCTGTGGGCGCTATTTCCGTACACTTGGTTTGTGGTATATGGGGGACCCTGGCTGTTGGAATCTTTGGTGATATGGCGGGAATAGGCCAATTAATGAAGCAGCTCACTGGTGTAGTAGCTTTTGGTGTTTTCTGTGTGGTAACTTCTTTTGTTATCTTTGGGGCTATTAAAGCTACCATGGGCCTCAGGGTCTCAGAAGAGGAAGAAACTATGGGCCTTGACCAGGGTGAACATGGCATGGTTGCATACAACGATTTCACTACAAGATCAACGCACTAAAACGTTGTACTTTATACTATTACACTGTAAAAACTTTTTTTGAGGAAGTTTTTTTAACAGAGTCTCAGTCATAAAAGTAAAATAGTTGACTGAGACTCTGTAGCTTTATGCGCTTTTCTTGAAAGGTTAAAACCTGTAGCTGTCTATCTTTGCAGGGATGAAACGAATAAAAAATTTTCCCCCTCATTCATCCCTGCTATTGATTTTTTGTGAAAAAGTATCTTCCATAACAACTCTTTTTATGGTTGCGGCGAAGTTGGCTGAGTATCAAATGAGAACTTCTGTATAATTTTTTATAATTCACACGTTACGGTACATCTCCCTTTACAAAAGATAATGATTATGATAGCATCCGCCTTTTGGTAAATAATCACACTAAAATATGAAAGGAACATAAACTATGATTAAAATTGATGCAGTTATAAAACCATTTAAGCTGGATGAAGTAAAAGACAAACTTAATGAAATCGGAGTAACGGGAATCACGGTCACAGAGGTGAAGGGATTCGGAAGGCAGAAAGGGCATACAGAATTATACAGAGGAGCTGAGTATAAAGTAGATTTTTTGCAAAAAGTAAAATTGGAAATTATAGTCGCTCAAGAAATGGAAGACCAGGTAGTAGACGCAATAATCAAGACTGCTCAAACCGGTAAAATCGGAGATGGAAAGATATTTATTACTGACCTTAAAGACATTATAAGGATCAGAACCGGTGATAAAGGGAAAGAAGCAATATAATGTCAGCGGCCAGGTGTCAGCTACCAGGGTATTAACTGCCCTAAAAAGAGTTTATCTTTAATTTATTTCTGGCTATGAGGAGGAAAATGCAATGAAGCATAAAAAAGTACGTTTTGTTTTATTCATTATTTTAAGTTTATTCATGTTGTCCGGTAATCTTTGGGCTGAGGAAGCTCCCAAACTTGATACTGGTGATACAGCCTGGATGTTGACTTCCACTGTCCTTGTGTTGTTCATGACAATTCCCGGTTTGTCGCTGTTTTATGCCGGGCTAGTGCGTACCAAGAATGTGTTATCGGTGATGATGCAGTGTTTTGCTATCACCTCCCTGATGACAGTCTTGTGGGTACTTTTTGGTTACAGCATTGCCTTTGGCGAAGGAGGTGCCCTCTGGGGCGGTCTGGGTAAGGCATTTCTCAAGGGTGTCGGGGTAGATAGCTTGAGCGGAACGATCCCTGAGACAGTGTTTGTGTGTTTCCAGATGACCTTTGCTATCATCACCCCTGCGCTGATTGTGGGAGCCTTTGCTGAGCGTATGAAGTTTTCCGCTGTGATGCTTTTCATGGGCTTGTGGGTTCTTATCGTCTATGCCCCTGTTTGTCACTGGGTATGGGGCGGCGGCTGGCTCGGCAGCTGGGGTGTGTTGGATTTTGCTGGTGGTACCGTGGTTCATATCAATGCCGGCGTCGCGGGCCTGGTTGCCTGTCTCGTTCTTGGAAAACGGAAAGGTTTTCCGGATACACCAATGCCGCCTAATAATATTGTTTTCACCGTGGTTGGCGCCTCAATGCTCTGGGTCGGTTGGTTCGGTTTCAATGCCGGTAGTGAAGTAGCTGCAGATGGTGTTGCTGGGATGGCTATGGCCGTTACTCAGATCGCTACTGCTGCTGCTGCTTTGGCCTGGATGTTCGCGGAATGGATGAGCCATGGCAAACCCAGTGCGTTAGGGATTGCTACAGGTGCTGTAGCAGGCCTGGTTGCAATCACACCTGCATCAGGTTCAGTCGGTCCTATGGGAGCTCTCGCCATTGGCGCTGCATCTGGCGTGGGATGCTATTTTGCCGCCACAACTATAAAGCGCGCGGCTGGTTATGACGATTCCCTGGATGCCTTTGGGGTACATGGAGTGGGTGGCGTCATCGGTGCGATTCTAACAGGTGTCTTCTCGGCTCAGTCCTTGGGAGGAAGTGGACTGGGAGATGGCAACGCGGGCATTGCCAGTCAACTGGTAGCCCAGTCTGTTGGTGTAATTGCAACAGTTATCTACTCAGGCATTGGGAGCTTTATTATTTTGAAGATAGTGGATGCTATGGTCGGTCTCAGGGTATCTGAGGAAGAAGAGATTGCCGGTCTGGACATCAGTCTGCATGACGAAAAAGGCTACAATTTCTAACCCTTTTTCCCTTTCGTTAGTAGGGAAGGGGGAATTTTTTTTCTAAAACTTTGTGTTCTTCGTATCTTTGTTGTTAGGCAGTAACTATTATTAATTTTTTTTTATTATAGGAGGGAAAATTTATTATGACACCAAAGGAGGTATTGGCATTTGCGAAAAAAAATAAGGCCGTCATGCTTGACGTCAGGTTTATGGATTTTCTTGGGTTATGGCAGCATTTTTCAGTCCCTGTTTCTGAATTAGATGAAGGGGTTTTTGAGGACGGTTATGGATTTGACGGTTCCAGTATAAGAGGCTGGCAGCCCATTCACGCCAGCGATATGCTGGTTATTCCTGACCCGGCTACAGCAGTTATGGATCCATTTACAGAGCATCCGACCCTTACCATGATCTGCAATATTGTAGACCCAATCACAAAAGAAAAATACTCAAGGGACCCTCGAAATATTTCCCAGAAAGCGGAAGCCTATTTGAAATCCACGGGGATTGCAGATACCGCTTATTTTGGTCCTGAGGCGGAGTTTTTTATTTTTGATGATATAAGATTTAACTCGGCGGAGCAGCACAGCTTTTATTACTTAGATTCCAAAGAAGGACACTGGAACACGGGCCGTGAGGAAAACCCGAACCTGGGATATAAGCCAAGGTATAAAGAAGGTTATTTCCCCTGTCCACCTTTTGATACTTTACAGGATATGCGGACAGAAATGGTTTTAGTGATGGAACAGGTAGGAATAGCAGTGGAATGCCAGCACCACGAGGTTGCAACAGCCGGTCAGGGCGAAATAGATATGAAATTTTCCCCCCTGACAAAAATGGGGGATAGCCTCATGTGGTATAAACACATAATTAAAAATGTGGCGAAAAAACATAATAAAACAGTCACATTTATGCCAAAGCCGGTCTGGAATGACAATGGGTCTGGAATGCACACCCACCAGAGTCTATGGAAAGGGGGCAAACCTCTTTTTGCCGGTAGCAAATATGGCGGTTTAAGTGATACTGCGTTATATTATATCGGTGGTGTATTAAAACATGCCTCGGCTTTATGCGCTTTTTCTAATCCCACGACTAATTCATATAAAAGATTGGTGCCGGGTTTTGAAGCGCCGGTTAACCTGGCTTATTCCAGCCGAAACAGGAGCGCCTGTGTAAGAATACCCATGTATTCTCCAAGTCCAAAAGCCAAGAGGGCAGAATTGAGATTTCCTGATCCTTCCTGTAACGGATATATGGCCTTTTCCGCTATGCTTATGGCCGGGCTGGATGGAATTGAAAATAAAATTGATCCGGGAGATCCATTGGATAAAGATATTTACGCGTTAGGACCTGAAGAATTAGCCGCTGTTCCAAAAGTTCCGGGGTCTTTAGATGAAGCGCTCAATGCCCTGGAAGAAAATCATGAATTTTTATTGAAGGGAGATGTCTTTACCCAGGATGCAATCGATATGTGGCTCGAGTATAAAAGAGAAAATGAAATTAACGCGATGGCATTAAGACCGCATCCTTTTGAATTTGAGCTTTATTATGATGTTTAATTTAGACGTTAAATGATAAAAAGTTAAAAGCCCCCTGAACGGTTAATTGTTCAGGGGGCTTTTTTCGTTCATTGGTTTTTGTGCAGGGGGAAGGCGACACCTTGTCCTTACTTAATTATCAGTCACACGACCGTCTAGACTTAGTAAAAACACTTTTGTCTGAAAAATCATAGCGGTACTCAAAAAGAGCCCCAAAACCTTCACCAATTACAAATGTGGGAGCAATGATGATGGCCTGTTGAGAGTTATTGGCTGTTCTTAATTGTGCGCCATCCTGATCGTCAAAAAAATCATACCTGACTGTAATTCTACCCCAGTTGGTGTAATCATAATGGCCCATTAAAAGGTAGCCAAACTTATTCGCATCTGTCCCGGTGGTGGAAGCCATGTCCTCATTCCCAAAATTAACTTCCAGTCGAAGAGTTAGATTGGGTATGATTGTAATAGTCCTATCAATATCGAAAATGTCATATTCTCATCAGCTATCGCTCTATCGTCTCCGGTAATGGCTGAAAAACCAAAATCTCAAAAGCAGGTGTTTCATTGTTTGCTGCTACAAATTTAAGCATGGAAGACTATTTCTGCTTTAGAATCATGCATATCCAAAATGAATTTCCTGTCTACAATAATTAACCCGTGGGTCCGGTGAAATAATTTCCTACATACAATTCAAACAGTTGAATAATATTTTTCACTGCTTATTTTTTTGGCATGAAATTTGTAATTACCCTAGAAAGCTGGTTTATTTGTGTAAATTAATATAAAGGAGTTGTATTGAAAACAATTAAAACTACACGTTTACTTATTGCAGATGATCAGAGTTTTTCAAGAGATGCTTTAAAAGACGCATTAATTGAAAAAGGTTTTGATATAGCGGGGGAAGCTGCTACCGGCAAAGAGGCAATTAAATTAAATAAAAAATTGAAGCCTGATTTAATTTTTATGGACGTAAAAATGCCGGAATTAAATGGGATTGAAGCATCTCATGAGATTAACTCTAACAATCCTGTTCCTATAATACTTTTAGCTGCAAAAGATGACCGAAGCACAATAGAACGAGCCAAGTCAGCAGGAGTGATGGCATATCTTGTTAAACCTTTTAACAAAAAAGAATTGGTTCCCAATATAGAGATTGCCATTAAACATTTTCATGAGTTTAAAAAAGTGAAAAATGAGAATTCTGATTTAAAAACAAAGCTGAATGCAAGAAAATTCATAGAAAAGGCAAAAGGAATTCTCATGGAAAAGCATAATATTAATGAACAAGAGGCATTTAGAATGATTCAAAAGACAGCTATGGATAAGCATGCATCAATGAAAGAGATTGCAGAGAGTATAATTATGACTGGTGATTTAATCTTCCCAAAACCCTGTTCAATGAAGATCAGGTAGTTGAAGAAAAGCAAAGGCGCTTTTAAACGAATCCACTTGAGTGGAGCAATAAAAGCGCTTTTTTTATTTGAAGGAGTTTTTCAATTTCCGCGTAAAAAGGTATTTATAGAATGAAAATAGCATTATTCATAATTTTAAGTTTATTTCTTGTGCCGCAAGATAGTTTTGCCGCGAGACTTCTTACATCTGAGGACGTACAGAGGAATCTCAATATAGTCTGGATTATTTTAGCGACGATCCTTATTTTTTTGATGAAAGCTGGATTTGCTATGGTGGAGATTGGATTTACCCGTTCTAAAAATGCGGTAAATGCCCTCATGAAAAATTTTGTTGATTTTGCCATAAGTGCCGTGACGTTTTGGGCAATCGGTTTTGGATTAATGTTCGGCACAACCAATGGGATTTTCGGTACAGATGGGTTCTATCTTCAGGACTACATAAAAAATCTTGATCCATGGCTTTTCGCATTTTGGATGTTCCAGGTCGTTTTTGTTTCTTCAACCGCTGCGATTGTTTCCGGGGCCATGGCCGAACGTACCCGGTTTGTTGCCAGTCTTATGTTTACTTTACTGCTGACTGCTTTTATTTATCCGATTTTTGGAAGTTGGGTTTGGGGCGGACTTTATCATGGAAGCGGCTGGTTGGAAAGATTAGGATTTATTGATTTTGCGGGTTCCACGGTGATTCATGCAATCGGCGGCTGGGCAGGACTTGCAGGAACAATCGTTCTCGGACCCAGGCTGGGAAAATTCAGTGAGAAAGGTATGATGAAACCCATACTCGGCCATAACCTCCCTCTCGCAGCTCTTGGTACTTTGATTTTGTGGTTTGGCTGGTATGGGTTTAACGCGGGAAATACATTGGAAGGTAATGAAAGAATAGGATTAATTATCATCAACACCACACTTGGTGGGGCGGCCGGAGCACTTGCTGGGATGATAACTATATGGCTTGTTGCTGGGAAACCGGATGCAGGTATGACTCTTAACGGAGCATTAGCAGGGCTGGTGGGAATTACCGCAGGTTGTGCTTACGTGTCCCCATTTTGGTCTATTGTTATTGGCGTTGTTTCAGGGAGTCTGGTTGTATTTTCAGTAAAATTTTTCGATAGGCTCAAGATTGATGATCCCGTAGGCGCAATCTCCGTGCATGGGGTTTGCGGTGTATGGGGAACTTTAGCGGTTGGTCTCTTTAAAACCGGAGAATTATTTAGTTTAAAAAATCTCAGCGTACAATTTTTAGGGTCTGCAGTAGCTTTTTTTTGGTCATTTTTTGTGGCGTATGCGTTTTTTAAATTCATCGATTATTTTGTGGGGCTTCGTGTTTCTGCTGAAGAGGAATTTCAAGGGTTGGACTATTCCGAACATGCGACAGGAGCTTACCCTGATTTTAATGTTACATCTATCAAGTAATAATTTTTTTAGATAATTTGAAGCTCCCCGCAGCAGAGCTGCTAGGAATCTTCACAATTTTATGATGATGGCAAAATTGGATGGCTTTTAAAAATCCACCCAAAGGGTTGAGGCCATGGATGGTCGAAATCAATGTAGAGTACGATTTTATTGTAAATTCACTTGCTAACCCCGCAGCAAGCTGCGAGGGATGCGCTCGCTAAACACTTTTAAATGAAAAATTTATTAAAAGAGACAATAACCCGCAAGCTCCCAACGCCTGCTATCCGGAAACAGATTGTATTAACAATCCTGGCAACGGTTTTTGTTTTGATTGTTTTTTATAGTTTTACATCAGTCTCTTATTATTATTCATCGACAAATCATTTTTGTTCGACTAAGTGCCATGAAATGGTGCAGCCCTATCAGGAATATCTTCTATCCAGTCACTATGATAGCAGAAAAGGTGTTGTAGCAGATTGCGCCGATTGCCACTTGCCGCCCGGCCTGATAGAAAAATGGTATGTAAAAACAAAACAGGGAGTTAATGACTCTCTGGTCCATATTTTCGGCGACCCGGAAAATCTGGATCATGTTGCGCTTAAAATTTCTGCCAGAAAAAATATTCATCCCGGCTCTTGCATGAAATGTCATAAAAACCTGTTCCCCTCCGACTTGCCCCGGGGAGGGTTCAAAGCGCATAAAGCGTTTAAAAATCAGGAAGCTAGTAATTGTGTGGATTGCCATGTAAATCTGGTCCATGTTTCACCCAGTTGAATGAAGATTGCGGATTTTGCAAACAATATCCGAAATCAGGAACCTCAAATCTGAAATCTTTAACTTGGAGATTTTTAAAATGAAAAACAATTGTTGTAAAAAAAGTAATTTTGAGGGAAGCCCTCTTCAATTTACAATTTTGTCTTCATTATTCCTGTTCTTATTTGCTTCCACTCTGTTTTCACAAGTGGCTTATGCTGCAAGAAAGGGAGATGAAAGAGAAATTGCAAAAAAATGCATTCTTTGCCACGAGAAAGTATCTCCGGGAATCGTGAACGACTGGGAAAAAAGTAATCATGCCCACGGGGATATTACTTGTATTGATTGCCACCGCGCTGATCCGACAGACTCAGATGCATGGAATCACGAAGGCAGTTATATTTCCACAATTGTGAGCCCCAGGGACTGCTCCAAATGTCATCCCAAAGAAGTGAAGGAGTTTGTTGACTCCAAACATTCCAGAGCCGCTACCTTTTTAAGAGCTGAGGCAGGAGACCGGGCTAAGGATAATGTACTGGCATATGAAATCGAGGGAGCTGAAGCTGCAGTTGTGGGTTGCGAGAAATGCCACGGTAATGTTGTAAAAGTCAAAAACGGAAAATTTGAGCCGGGCACCTGGCCAAACGGTGGAATTGGCAGGGTAAATCCGGATGGAAGCCGCGGGTCGTGCACTGCCTGCCACACCAGACATGTTTTTTCCGTTGCCGAGGCCAGGAAGCCGGAGACTTGCGGTACCTGCCACATGGGGCCCGATCACCCGCATATAGAAATATATCTGGAGTCAAAGCATGGGGTTATCTATTCCAGTGAAAAAGAGAAGTGGAATTTTGATATCCCTGGAAATTCCTGGGACGTTAAACATTTTCGAGCTCCTACATGCGCGACATGCCATATGTCCGGCATCGGCAAACTGGAGCCGACTCATGATGTTGGAAAGCGCCTTTCATGGGTCTTGAGATCTCCACTTTCCATTAAAACAAACGGCTGGCAGGTCAAAAGAGAAGAAATGAAAGAAGTCTGCCTTTCCTGCCATTCAGATGGATGGGTGGAGGGATATTATTTTCAACTTGACAATGCGATAGCTCTTTATAATGAAGAATATTATAAGCCGGTTAAAAAGGCGCTGGATGAACTATACGCGCTCGGCATATTAACAAAAAAATCATTTGACGAAGAAATTGAATATACCTGGTTTGAGTACTGGCACCATGAAGGAAGAAGAGCAAGGATGGGTGCAGCCATGATGGGGCCGGATTTTGCCCAGTGGCATGGTTTTTATGAATTGGCCAAACACCGTCTTAAACTTTTAAATAAAATAAAAAAAATGAAAAACAAAAAATTGAGCCATGAGGAATAACCTATGACACCGGCTCTAAGCAGTGAAGAAGCTTATAAAAATATTTTGAGAGGGTTGTGGAACAATCGCAAGGGTACTTATAAAGAATGGGAAACTCTCATTCTAGAACTCCCTCACTATAGAATGACTGAGAAAAAAGCGCGGACGTTGGAGCCAAGCGTCAAAGAATCTCTTGGAATTTATACTCCCGGTTCGTTATTCGACAAACCCGCGCTTGAAACTTCGAGAGAAAAGATCGCAAAACGGTTCCTTTTCTTTTCAATGAGTTTTATCTTTTTTTTAGCAATGCTCTGGGTTTATCAGAGAGTTGAACTGAAGGAAACTCAGACCATGCCCTCGATGTTTGATGAAACGTCTTTAAAGGTAGTAAAGCAAAGAAGTAACAAATCGTTTTTGCCCTTTGACAAGGTGGTAGATATTAAAGGAGGAAACTTCTTAATGGGAAGCAGTGATGGTGACTTCGATGAAGAACCGGTTCACAGGGTTCATTTACTTCCATTTAGGTTATCCAGATATGAGGTGACCTATATTCAATTCCAGGAATTTATTAAAGAAAATCCTTATTGGATAAAAGGAAAACCGGCAACGAGCGAAGTGGATTTGGATTACCTGAAAGACTGGGATGGATTAAACTTCCCAAAAGGGATGGACCACTTCCCTGTTGTTTATGTAAGCTGGCATGCTGCTTCAGCCTATGCTTACTGGGCTGGAAGACGGCTGCCGACAGAAGCAGAATGGGAGTATGCCGCAAGAGGCGGCTTGAAGGGAATGCACTATCCGTGGGGAAATTCATCAGAATTCTGGATCGCAAATATAAAAACAAAGGGATTTATGAATATGCCGAAACCTGTCGGAAATTATAGTATGAACGCTTTCGGAGTATTTGACATGGCAGGAAATGTTAAAGAATGGACGTCTGATGGGTATTCACTTTATAGCATATCAGAGCAAAAATATCCCCGGATGACCACAAACCGGAGGTATAAAGTTATCCGGGGCGGATCATGGAAAACCTTTGACGGGGACGCAAGAGTGTCGAAAAGGTGGCGGGAACATCCGAATTTTTGTGGGCCTGATACAGGTTTTCGCGTTGCAGCAGATATTCAAACCTGATTTTCGGGTTGGGCCAAGGGATTGGAAATATTAGGCTAGACAACAGGATGGACATGATTAAATCCTGTTTTATCTTGTTAATCCTGTCTAGATAAATAGGGTGAAAGTGTTTGCAAGCGCATTTCCCGTAGCTTGCTGCGGGGAGCTTTAACTATTAATAAAAATTCTTAATCTTTTTTTTAGGAGGAGATTACAATGAAAAAACAGGTCCAGACTTTAAATAGCGAGGAAAAGACCATAAAAGAAGACGAGGTTCAAAAAACAGAAAAAGAAAAAATTGGGAAAATGAAAGCAATCGCGCCGGTTATTCTTTTTGCCGCGGGTCTATATTTTTCATTCGGGACCAATGATGCGGAAAAATATTCTGTTGTTCAGAAATGGCCGTCGGGAAATCTGAAAGTAGTTACTACAGCAGGATTATACTGGGCAGGGCCTTTTTCAAAGATTACCGAGTTTAAAAGATCAAGTGTTGTTAAATTTTCTCATAGTGAAGAAGGCGGAGAGACTATTGACGAATCCATCTTTGTTCGATTTAAGGACAACGGAACGGCCAGGATTAGAGGTGTAGTAAAGTATCTTCTCCCCGATAATTCTGAAAAAATCCGCATGATAAAAAACGAACTGGGCAATGATGAAGTTATTTCGAAGAAGGTCCTTAGAAACTATATTAACCAGGTCCTTATTAAAACTGCTTCAAAATATACAAGCAGTGAATCTATAAGGAATCGTGCTGATTTTTTTAATGATATCAACGAGAGCTTGATAAGCGGGGAAGGGCCTGCCGGACGTTATTCTATTGGGATACTGTCATTCACTCTGAATAAAATAATATATGACCAACAGTCTCAAGCTAAATTTGACGAACAACGTCTTCTGGAACAGCAAAAAAACAACGCCAAAATTCAGGCTGAAAAATCTCAGCAGGATGCTATCACTGCAAAAGCAGAAGGAGAAAAACTTATAGCGCAGACAAAGGCAAGAGAAGAAAATCTAAAACTGGAGGCGGCGATACGGGCTGATAAAGCGGCGGAAATCGCAAGAATTAAGGCCAATCAAGAAAAAATGGTTGCGATTACAGCCGCGAAAAAGGAATTTGATGTTGAAAAACTGGAACTTGAAAAGGCAAAACTAGAAAAAGAAGTTTTGCTTCTAAGGGCCGAAGGTAAACGGGGCGCTGCTTTGAAGGAAGCGGAAGGGAGAAAGGCCTTGGCCGAGGCGGACAACTCCCTGGAACTCCGGCTCAGGACACAAAAAGAGATGATGATCGGCATGGCTCAGGCATTAAAAGATGTGAAAGTGCCCTCGGCCATAATCGGGACGTCAGGAAAATCGTCCGGGAATCCCGTTCTCGACCTGTTTTTAATGAACCAGATAAAATCGCTGACAGGTACCAACTCGACTGAAGAGACCGGCAAATAAGCGAAAGATTCTCAAAAAATATATTTGATTAAAATAAATCCGAGGATGAGAAGCAGGGTAAAGACGATAGTTAGTAAATTAAAATATTTATCTATAAAAGATTTAATTGGACTACCGAATTTGTAAATAAGGGCGGCAACGATAAAAAACCGGGCGCTTCTGCTGATAAATGAAGCGAGGAGAAATACCCAAAAATCAATTTTGAAGGCCCCGGCCGCGATGGTAAAGACCTTGTAAGGAATCGGCGTAAAGCCCGCTATTCCTACAGCCCAGGCATTGTGCTGGTTATATAACTTTCCTATATGTTCATATTTATCCATGACGCCGTAAAATCCTAAAATAGGTTTTCCGATGGTATTCATAAGTTCCATCCCTATAAGATATCCAAAGGCGCCACCCAGCACCGAGCCTGTGGAGCAAATAAGTGCGTACCTGAAAGATTTGAGAGGAATGGATATAGCTAAAGCAATCAGCAGTATATCAGGTGGAATTGGAAAAAAAGATGATTCACAAAAGGCAAGGACAAAAAGAGCCCATGCGCCGTAAGGGGTTTCCGCCCAGTGCAATACCCAGTCGTATGTTTTTCTAATTAGCTTGAAGGTCAATGGGAAATTTTGTGGTATCTACGCGTTCTTTTTGGAGCGATATTTTATTGCTATACCGCTTTACTCCTTCATACATGGAAAAGCCACAATCCTTTTTGTTTAAATAATAATCCCGTTCAAAAGTATTTCCATAAATCAATGCTTTATCTTCCTGTTCTACAATTTACAGCTTTTCCCTAATCTTAACTGGTTTGAAGGAAGAAATTTAAATAGAGTCTGCGACAGGTGTTAATGTCTTTTTGCTTACTTCGGAAGGTTTTAAATTTACCACACTCTGGCCGAAATTTCTAATGACTTTATCTTCTTCCGAAGCCTTAACTACCGGCAGGTCTTCTATTACTTTTTTTTGATGATTTGTTCAAGTTTAATCATTTGTTCAGGGTAGAGTAATAAAAGTTCATTTTCCATAAAATTAGCAAAAATCATGGCTTATAATTTTCCTCTGTGTGCTTTGCTTTACTTGATAGCTGACCCCTGACATCTTTTAGTTTTCCAGCTTTTTAACTATTAATTTCAGGCCGACAATATTTTCCACAACTACTTTCCCCCCTTTTTTTATTTTATTGCCATCCGGTGAAGATATCTCAGCAACCCAGTGTTCACCGTGCAAGAATACTTTTCCTTCCGGATTGAGGTTGGTTTCCGCAGTACCTGTTTCCCCGACCATTCCTTCCATGCCGGAAACCACTTTTTGTTTATGCGACCGGATTGCCAGGTGCACCACAAGAGCTGCCAGCGCTCCCATCAATAAGACAGTAGGAATAATCACATTTAGAGATAGGTTCATATATGGCACATCCGTATCCATAAGCATTAAAGACCCTAAAAGCATAGAAATAACACCCCCCACACTTAAAAGGCCGTAACTGACGACTTTAATTTCAGCTATAAATAAAATAATACCGAATAGAATCAAAAGTAAGCCCGCGTAATTAATCGGAAGCGTTTGAAAGGCGTAAAAAGCAAGGATCAGGCTAATAGCTCCTACCACACCGGGTAAAATGAGGCCAGGGTTCGAGAGTTCAAAATAGATCCCGGCCATTCCCATGAGCATCAGGATGTAGGCGACATTTGGGTTCGACAGCGCATCGAGTATTCGCTGCCTGAGTTTCATATCTTCGTATTTTAAACTTGCTCCCTTTAAGTCAAGTTTTACTGTACCGGATTCGGTAGTTACTTCTTTTCCATCTATAGCCATAATTAAAGCATCAAGATCATTCGCTATGAGGTCAATGACCCCAAGGTTTTTAGCTTCTGTTTCTGAAATTGAAACAGATTTTCTCACAGCGAGTTCTGCCCATACGGCATTTCGTTTTCTTTTCTCTGCAATGGACTTAATATAAGCAACGGCGTCATTTTCTACTTTTGCCATCATATGTTCATCACCTTTGCCTCCGCCCATTAAATTTACAGGGTGAGCCGCGCCGATATTCGTTCCCGGGGCCATTGCCGCGATATGGCCTGCGTAGGTAATAAAAGTCCCGGCTGAGGCAGCGCGCGAACCACCGGGAGCAACATAAACAGCAACAGGAACTTTGGAATTCAAGATTTCTTTGATTATAATTCGCATAGAAGTATCGAGTCCACCGGGAGTGTCCATTTGAATAATTACCAGTTTTTCCTTGTTATTAGTGGCTTCCTGGATTCCTTTAACCAGGTATTCGGCAGAAGCAGGGTTTATAACCCCGTTAATGGTTAGTAGTACAATGTTGTTTTGCGCGGATACGTGGACAGGAAAAAGAAATAAAAATAAAAATATGAGGGGAAGAATTATAGTTTTTTTTATTAAATGCATAATGACTTCACCGATGTTATAATGTAACACAAAATGAATAGCATTAAAAATATCAGTATAAGCTACTATTTATAAATGGTGTTGCTGAAAGCTGATTGCTGGCAGCCAAAAGCTAAAAAAATGTATGAAATAAGTATAAAGACATTATTCAGTTCTGCTCATCAGCTAATTGGATATAACGGCGTATGTGAAAACCTACATGGCCATAATTGGACGGCAGAAGTATTTGTGAGAACGGGTAAATTAGATGAAATTGGGCTGGGAATCGATTATAAAATTCTAAAGGGTCATACAGACAGCATACTGAGTAAACTTGATCATGAAAATATAAACAAAGTTGTGCCATTTGACAAAATTAATCCTTCCTCGGAAAATATTGCCAGATGGCTTTTTCAAGAATTATCCGCTGTGATAAATACGAATAACTTGAAAGTTTTTCGAGTGAATATAAAAGAAACCGAAAACTTCTCCGCTTCTTATTCTGATGAAAGTGTTTAGCGAGCACATTCCCTGTTGCTTGCGGTGGGGTTAGAAGCGCCCCCCCTTAATCACCCAACAAGAGGGGACTCAGGGGTGTCTATATTCTCCACTGAAGGTTCCCTGCGGTTTGGTTGAAGTCCAATAGCTGACCTTGTATACATTTCTTTCTTTATGGACTCTAATAATGAGCTTAAGGATAAATGGGAAGGATTATCTAATTTTTTTTGTTGACATTATCGAAAAATAGAGATAGCAAAGAATAATATTGTGCTGATAGAGGCTAAGTAACTTATTTGAATCCTTCTCAAATAAGCAGAGTCATTATCAATGATTTTTCATTTTCTTTTAGGGTTACAGGCACATCTTACCTGTAGCCCTTTTTTTATTGTGGAAAGGGTAGGGTAGCGAAAAATGTTATGGGTAAACTTGCTTAATTATTTCCAACGAAAAATATAGAAAATATTATAAAATAATGGGTTGAAAAGGATAATCGTTGGAAAAAGCGTTGCAAACTATTGAATTTAAAGTAGAATATATTTAACGGGGCAAGTGATCGAAGGTTCATATTCTCTCGCCCGATTTTTTAAATTCTAATAGATTATCGCACGAAGCATTTCCGTCTTGTGATAAGGTAGATCACGTAAGGGGTGAGCAGGGATATGAAAATGGTTCTGATCAGTCCGTATCCATGTATAATGAAACTGGAAATGGAACTGGTCAGGACGTCGGCAGCATAAAACAAGGCCAAATAGAATGACCATTTTCGAAGCGTTAAAAAGCCGTATCCGATGGCAATATGCATTATGGGTTGAGCCATCAGTACAACCTGAGCTATAACCCCGGTTGCCTGGATGCCAAAGAATTTTGGTTCGTATGCCCATCCGGTTTTTATGATGTTGTACAATTCGGCAGGCCCGCCGATGAGGAACAAAACGCCGAAGACAGTAATGTCTAGAGGTCTCTTTGGCATATCTATTCGATTTTGTAATTTGGTGCTTCTTTGGTGATGATGACGTCATGGATGTGGCTTTCTCGAAGACCCGATGCAGTAATACGAATAAACTTTCCTTTTTTTCTCAGCTCGTTGATGGTTTTACAGCCGCAATAGCCCATTCCATTTTTTAATCCGCCTAGTAATTGATGAACCGAAAAAGAGAGAGTGCCTTTATAGGGAATCCTTCCCTCCACTCCTTCAGGCACGAGCTTGGTTTCCGAGAAAAATTTTTCTTGGAAATACCGATCGCTGCTTCCTTCCAGCATAGCGCCGATAGAACCCATTCCCCGGTATTCCTTATAGCTTCTTCCCTGATAAAGAACTCTTTCTCCAGGACTTTCTTCGGTTCCCGCAAAAAGCCCTCCGACCATCACAGTGCTGGCGCCTGCCGCGATAGCTTTTGCAATATCTCCTGAATACCTTATTCCTCCATCAGCGATAATGGGAACTTTAAATTTTTCCGCTTCTCTGGCGCAGTCTGCCAACGCGGTTAATTGGGGAACTCCTACTCCGGCAACTACCCTTGTCGTGCAGATAGATCCCGGCCCAACACCCACTTTTACAGCATCGGCTCCAGCCTTGATCAACTCCTTGGTTCCTTCCTTTGTGGCAACATTGCCACCGACAATTTCTATTTTAGGAAACTTCTTTTTTAAAATTTTAACTGTATTTAAAACGCTTTCAGAATGACCATGGGCGCTATCCACAACCAGCACATCCACCCCAAATTTAATCAAGGCCTCCGCCCTTTCAATATTTTTTGAAGAAACACCAACTGCGGCCCCGACCATCAACCTCCCTAATTTGTCTTTAGAGGCTAGGGGGTATTTAATACTTTTTTCTATATCTTTTATAGTTATGAGCCCTTTAAGTAATCTGTTTTTACCTACCACTAAAAGTTTTTCTATTCTGTTTTTGTGAAGGATTTCTTTAGATTGCTCCAGGGTTGTTCCGACCGGCACTGTCACCAGGCCTGTTTTTGTCATTAAGTCAGATATTTTTTTACCGAGGCTTGTTTCAAAGCGGAGGTCTCTGTTCGTCAAGATTCCGACCAGTTTGTTGTTTTTGGTTATTGGGATTCCTGAAATTTTATATTTTTCCATCACGTCCAGAGCTTCGCTGATCTTTTGATCGGGTTGCATTGTAATTGGGTCAGAAATCATTCCGCTGACCGATCTTTTTACTTTATCGATCTCTTTCACCTGAGATTTTATAGACATATTTTTATGTATGATTCCAATTCCTCCCTCCTGAGCAAGGGCAATGGCCAATGCCGCTTCAGTGACTGTATCCATAGGCGCTGAAACAAGGGGAGTGTTCAATTTTATTTTCCGAGTGAGTTTGGTTGATATGATTACATCTCTTGGTTGGACATCGGATCGGGCAGGTTTAAGCAATACATCGTCATAAGTTAAATATTCCGGTAAATTTTTATCCAACATTTTTTAAATCCTCAAAAATTTCTTTTTAATATCTTTTAAACTAAAAACCAGAGATATAGGCCTTCCGTGAGGACACGTATATGGTAATTCTGTTTTATCCAAAGTCAGAAGCAAGTTTTGAATTTCTTCATGTTTGAGATTTTGATTGGCGCGAATAGCTCCATGGCACGCGAGAATTTTAAAAGTCTCCGTAAAAATCTGTTCAAAAGATTCTGTCTTCTCTGCCTCTGCAAGAATCTCAACAATTTCAAGAAGTAGTGCCGAAAAATCTTTTCCTTCTAAAATAGACGGGACCTCTCTTATCAGAAATATATTTTTTCCAAAACACTCGACCTCCATGCCTGTTTTATTAACGTCTTCCAAATGGTTTTCCAGCAAAACAGACTCACCGTGCGAAAGCTCCACACTAATCGGAAAGAGCAACTTCTGTTTTTCAATTTTAGATTCTTTAAATTCTTTTTCTAATTTTTCAAACAATATTCTTTCATGAGCGGTATGCTGATCGACCAGAATCATATTGGATGAATTTTCCAATACTATAAATGAATTTTCAATTTGTCCTACAGGAACGCAGTCTGAGTACCGGTGATAGTTCTGTGTGGTGGGGGAGGGCATATTAAAATCTATGTTAGCCGATGGCTTTGAATTCTGGTCTCTACAGGTAAAAAATTTAAAAAACGTCGTATCTACAAACTTTTCTTTATCTACCTGCCGCCCGGATTTTAGAGCATCATGTGCAGTTCCGGTTGTGGTGTTATTAATTTGAAAAATATCTTTATAATGCTGTTCTTTATGTTGCGAAAGAGTTTTAAAAACTGCGTGATAAATAAAATCGTGCACCAGTCGCTGATTTGCAAAACGAACCTCAGCTTTTGCAGGATGGACGTTTACGTCTACCTCAGCGGGAGAAACATCTAAAAACAAAAATAAAGTCGGATGGCGGCCTTTGGGCAATAAGGTGCGATAGGCATCATAAATTGCATGATTGACTGATTTATCCCTGACACAGCGATTGTTAACATAAAAAAATTGATTTCGTCTTCCGGAGAGACTGAAAGAAGGTCTGGAAATGTAACCTGACAATTTCATTTTATTTGCTTCCCTGGAGATGGGAATTAAATCTTTAACAAGATCTTTCCCGAAGAGGTCTCCAATCCGGATCTCCAGATCACCTGATGCCGAAGTATTAACAGCCTCTTTATCATATTTGATTAGCCTGAACTTGATACTTGGATACGCTAAAGAAATTGTATTGAATGTTTGGCTGATATAGGACATTTCGGTAATATCGCTTTTTAGGAATTTTTTCCGGGCAGGAGTATTGAAAAATATCTGGTTGACTTCCACGGACGTACCCGTGGGAGAGGCTATTTGTTTCACATCCCGGATTTTTCCCCCTTCAATAAAAATCTGTGTGCCGGTCTCGTCATCTTTGGTTTTAGAAATTATGTTGAGCCGGGCTATAGACGCGATACTGGAAAGGGCCTCTCCGCGAAACCCTAAAGTTTTAATAGTACTGAGATCATCTAATGAAGATATTTTGCTAGTTGCATGACGTTCTAAAGACAGGAGAGCGTCATCGCGAATCATCCCTATTCCGTCATCTAAAATTTTAATTACGCTCTTACCGCTATTTTTAATGGAAACCGTTATTTGTGTGGACAAAGCGTCAATAGAATTTTCCAGCAGTTCTTTAACTATGGAAGCCGGTCTTTCAATAACCTCTCCAGCCGCTATTTTATTAGTGATGTTTTCAGGTAAAATTAGAATTGCGTTTGTTTTTATCATAAAATGTATGTAATGTTTTCCTGAGACAGAAATGCGGGATAAAATGTGGGGTGAGCGACGGGATTTGAACCCGCGGCAACTGGAGCCACAATCCAGGACTCTACCAACTGAGCTACGCCCACCATACTTTATCCAACTATATTACATTAAGAAATTAAAATCAAATTATTTGCGAATGCTATTGGACTCTTAAATTATTTGATATTAAAAAACTATAAAAGTAAAAATTTTTAATTAATCCAATTTTTAGAAAGGTAGTTTGGAGCTTGGAAAAATTATGATGCGGTGGAATTGAGTAAGAAAGTTTTATTTGAGATATCTTGCGGCTAATTTGAAGACCGCAAATGACGCAATAACGCCAAGCATTGCTCCGAAGATTACGTCCAAGGGAAAGTGGACGCCAACGTATATTCTGGACAGCCCCATCAAAAAGGCGATTAATATTAAATAAAGTGCGTGTTTTCGATAAATGCAAATCAGGACTGTTGCCGCTCCAAATGCAGACTGTGTATGACCCGAGGGAAATGAGCTTTCCCTGTAAGCATAAAAAAGGTTGTGTATCCTGACTTTTCCGGACAAAATCAAAGGTTCCATTTCTTTGAGCGGACGGGGCCTGGCCACAATTTGTTTTAATATTTGAACGACCAGACCTCCCAATAAAACGGCGACAAGGAGGATTATGGAATTTCTCCTGAAATTTTTCTTATCGATTACGTATAAGTAAAAAAGTGCAACTGGTAGTATAACATGAAGATAACCGGCTAAAGTTAACCCTCCAAGGAACAAATCATTAAAACCGCTTTCAAGGCTATTATTTAGAATTAAAAAAAGATCTCTATCAAACTTTAATATTTTCTCCAGCATTTCTTCTCATGATTTTTCCCGAACGAGCTTTATTGTTTCTCCAGGCTTAAGTTGCTTTTTTAGGCTGCGATTGTTCAGAATAGCTATATCCATCGCTCTTTTTTTTTCACCTAATTGCTGTTCTGCTATGGAATCAAAAGTATCCCCCTCTTTTACACGATACAGATCAATAAATTTTTTTTTCCGGTACAGCCTTTTATCCATCACATTTCGTTTTCCACCATATTTAATCCCTGCAATATGGGAAAGATAGTTTTCTTTGAAAAGTTCAATCTTTTTATTTTTCCTGACGAGCGAATTGGCCATATCCTCTGCTCTGATGATTCTGTCTCGAGTATCTGGATGCGTAGCCTGAAAACTATGATAGGTATGACCAGATATCATTTCTTTGAATTTCAAGCCCCGGAGAAATTTGATCATTTGTATGGGGTCATAGCCGGTTTGATAAGCGTTAATAAGCCCTAAAGTGTCTGCTTCCAGTTCTGCTTCCTTCCCGTACCCCAGAAGGATTTGATTAAAAATTGACCGGCTTACCATAAGCCACTTGGCTCCTTCTTTTGGATTGGCAAGCACGCCCCCGAGAGAGAGAAGAGTAAGACCAAGGGATTTTGTTAACTGCTTCACTCCATGATGGGCAATGACATGCCCGATCTCATGTCCCAGGATGCCTGCTAATTCTGCTTCACTGTTAAGGGTGCCCAGGATTCCATGAGTAACATATACATAACCACCCGGTAAGGCAAAAGCGTTAATTTCCGAACTGTCCAGTACTTTAAAATAAAATTGGAATGTGGGTTCGTCGAGAGCATCAACCAGTTTCTGACCTACCTCATTCACATAATCCTGCAGCACTTTATCTTCATAAAGCCCGTACATTTTTATAATTCCCTCGTCAGATTTTTTACCTAAGGCAATTTCGGCATTTTCGTCAAATATTTGAATAGACTGTGCATGAGAGGGATTGCCAAGCAAAAAGAAAGATATAAATAAAAAAGAGATGATTGTACGTAAAAGCGATTTGGAGAGTATTCGAAACATCAAATTTATTCTCATAAATATAATATTGTAAACATAAAAGAAAAAACTATAAATAGCAATGTTAATAATTAACGATGCTTCTCTTTTTAATATATAGAATCCGTGTAAAAATGTTGCTAAACTTTAGTGTGGAGAAAAATTGAAATAAAAGTTGCTGTAATTAAATCTTCTCAAGACAGGGGGAAATTCGGGAATAAAGCAGTCTGAGCTTAAGTCAAACATAGTGATACAGTCTATCCGGTTAATCCAAACTGCCCTGAAATAGAAGGGATTCCTGTGTATAAATCAGTACTAGATATACCGGATGACTTGGACCGGATTACTATATATCTTCCTCCTGAACGCACCATCACTGTTCTTAACGATATAGCAAAAAAAAGAGCTAAGGAATTTTTTTTAATCCGAGCTCTGAAAATAATGCTGTAGTCAGAGAAGCTGAGAAACTAGGGTTGAACTTTTACCTTGTCTGCAGTATCGTAGATATTGGACTTGATCCAAACGAGTTATAATATTTCTTGCCGTTTAAAACCCTCTTTGTTATAGTGTTGTTCTTATGTTCGGAATAGGTTTTGTAGAAATTATTGTGATTTTGGGAATCGCCCTTATTGTTATAGGGCCTAAGAATTTGCCTGATCTGGCGAAGTCTCTCGGGAAAGGGTATGTGGAATTCATGAGAGCCTTTCGTGAAATGCAAAAAACCATTCAGGATGATGTGGACGATATCCAAAAAACGGTTGATGATGCTACTAATATAGATATAGATATAGACGACCCTCTTTCCGATGAAAGTCAAGAGAAACCAGAAGAGAAAAGCAAAAGCTTTAATCAGTCGGGTAGAGAAGGTGAAGCCAAAAAAGAATGATGCGCGTTGATTTTGACACTAAAATACCGTTCACAGAACACTTAGTAGAGTTAAGAAACCGCCTGGTTATTGTGTCATCGACCGTGGCGGTCCTTTCTGCCATTGGCTTTATAGCCAGGGGACATCTCATTAGATTTCTTGAAAGCCCCCTCCCCGAAACATTTAATAAAATGGTCTTTATCTCTCCCACAGAAGGTTTCTTTGTTGCCATGAAAGTTAGCATTTTCTCTGGAATTGTATTTTCCTTCCCTGTTATTCTTTATCATGTCTGGGCATTCGTTGCTCCCGGTTTGAAAGAAAAAGAAAGAAAATATACTATTCCGTTGGTTTTCTTAGGGACTGTATTTTTTCTTTTCGGAGTCTTTTTTGCTTATTATGCAATTTTACCGATTGGTTTAAAGTTTCTTCTCTTTTTTGGAGCCGAATACTGGACTCCAAACATAACTATTGCTAATTATCTTTCATTTTGTCTTAAGCTGATGTTAGCCTTTGGAGCGGTCTTTGAGATGCCTTTGCTCATAGCTTTTGCCTGCAAAGTAGAACTTATAAAAACAAGCCAGCTTATTTATTATAGAAAATATGCCTTTCTATCATTTTTTGTTTTAGGGGCCATGCTGACGCCGCCGGACGTTATTACCCAGGTATTTATGGCCATGCCTTTGATCATATTGTATGAAGTTGGCATTTACGCGGGAAAAGTGTTCGAGAAAAAAAAGGAAGATAAAGACGGTGAATGAGACGGACAAAAGTCCGAAGCCTGATAGCAGGGTTCGTATTATTGTATCCGGAATTGTGCAGGAAGTGTTTTTCAGGGCCAACACAAAATCAGAAGCGGACCGGTTGGGGGTTTGTGGCTGGGTTCGGAACATGATGGATGGAACAGTTGAAATCTCAGCCGAAGGGAAAAAAGATAGTATAGACCGGTTTATTCAATGGTGTCGTAAAGGACCGCCCGGGGCTGTTGTAAAAAATGTGGAAATAAACAGAGAAGAATTCAAGGGCGAATTTAAGTCTTTTAACATCGCATATTGATGGGAGCGCTTAAGGAACCAAAACCGGTAAAGTTATTTTCAGGCCTGATATTTAAAGAAAAAGAAATTCTACTTTCAGCCCGGGAAAAACTGGTTAAGGTTTTTGGGGAAATAGATTTTGAAAGTGATGTTTCTCCGTTTGATTATACCTATTACTATGAAAAGGAGATGGGAAAAGATTTAAAGCGGAAATTTATTTCTTTTTCCAAGCTGATCCCACCGAATAGCCTGCCTGATATAAAAAATAAAACAAATGAAATAGAAAAAAAACTCAACCATAAGGATACAGGAGACAGAACCGTTAACATAGACCCCGGTTATTTGTCTGAAGAAAATGTAGTGCTTGCCACCACAAAAGGCTACTCTCACCGTCCCTATCTCAACTCCGGCATTTACGCGGAAATGACGTATTACTATAAAAGGGAGTCTTACAGAGTATTTGACTGGACCTATCCTGATTTTAAACTGCCTGAGAGAATAGAGATGTTTCATCACTTGCGTAATCTCTACACTGCCCAGGTTCCGCATTCTTAGACCTTATTTATCATTTCCATACATCAGGACTATAGTAAAATAATTAAATTCAGGGGGCAAATCCACCTTTGACTACATCTCAGCTTAAGGTTTTTGTATATTTTAGCTAATGTATTGTTTTTCTTTCCTCTTAGTGATCGATTTAGCGCGATTATTCCTTTCAGCATGCTACGATAAGCTTCAATTTTCTGAATCGAATTGAAACTTCAGCAGTCTAATTGTTAATGTTAATTATCATTATCTAAATTGAAGGAAATGTTTGTTTATTAAGAGTTTAATAGATCTTTTAAATGGAAGGAGGTGTTTTTTGAAATTATAATATAAATGTTACTCAATTAAACAGACCAAAAATTATTATCATTTAGAAAGGAGAATTTTATGCTTACAGTGACACACAATGCAGCGGAGCAAATTAAGAAAGTTCAGAGTAATATGAATGCAGAGGAAAAATATTTACGTATTTCCGTAATCAATGGTGGATGCAATGGCAATCAATATAAAATGGATTTTGATACGGATTCTGAGGATGATACCAAAATCAATTCAAATGGTGTGACTATTCTTGTGGACAAGCATTCTAGCCCTTTACTCAGTGGAATGAACATAGACTACGTTGAGGGGCTTGAAGGGAGCTCATTTGTCTTTAACAATCCCAACGCAACAGGCGGGTGTGGATGCGGACAGTCCTTTAGTGCATAGGGCATTTTCCGCATGTAGTAATATGGTAGATTGTCATTTTAGAAATAGTAATGTGCCACGCACTTCCAAAGCGCGTGGCACATAAGGTTTTATATCATCTAACCAATGCTCTTTAAAGCCTTTTCCCACATCACTGCATGGCGGGCTTCATCTTCCGCTGAGATTTTAAAAAGGGCGGCAATCTCGTTTTTTCCTTCTGAAAGAGCAAGACTCGCTCCTTCTGATTTCATTTTATGCGCTCCTCGTTCGGCTTTGATCATTTTTCCCATAAATTCTTTTAGAGCTTCTTTTGTCGTCCCGTTCGCTCCGCTTCGGAAAACGTAATTCGCTCCGTGATAGGCTTCTTCATCCGCTATTTGTCTGATAATCTGCCCTGCGCAGGCAAACCCTAACTTCTCGGCGAGCAAAGCGGCGCCAATATAATGAACGACTTCCCATGCTTCACCCTGAATCTGGGCATCTATATTCTCCTGCAATGATTTTGTTGATTCTGTTGTTTCCGAGAATTTTGATTTGTCCACACCGCAAACAGGGCATGTACCCGGAGCGGAATCTCCTGTATGAACATATCCGCAAACACTACATTTCCACTTTTTCATAATTTTTGTTCCTCCTTTTTAAAAATAGTTAATAAAATAAACTGTTAATAGTTTACTGTTTAGGAATAACTATAATTTAGATATAATGCCTCTTCAAAGTTTTTTTAGTCAAGGATAAAAGCAGGGATTAGGCTTAGGGGAGCAGGATCTTAAAAAACATGAGGTCTGGTGTCTGACCCCCGTCCCCTGCAGTAAAGAAATATGAAAATAGCCTTAATAAAAAAAGATAAAAGGTCGTCGATTTGCGTTGTCCGGAACTCGAGAGTAATCGTTCTTCAACCTGCATATGATAAATTTCGCAAGCAGTTGAAATTACCACTTATATCTTCGGAGCATTTTTCAAATCCTCTTTTATTTATTCAGAATTTCGGGAGAATTAAAAAAGTGGTTTCAGCGCTTCTTTTAAAATCGGAAAGCGTAAACAATAAAAAGGCTACTTATATGCTCTCTCTTTCCCGCGCGAAATTGATGGCTCCCGTCCCCAAACCCCGTGCGATTTATTGCCTTGCCAGAAACTATTACGAACATATCCTTGAATTTAATGAAAGAGTTGTGGAACAGGATAAAATGGTTCCCCCCATATTCACTAAACCGCAAACCTGCGTCACTGGTCCGGGCGGGCCTGTTATCCTGCCGATAAATGGCCGGCAAATTGATTGGGAAGCGGAGCTTGCTGTGGTTGTCGGGAAAAGAGCAAAATATGTTTCCGTGGAAAGAGCCTTAACTCATGTATTCGGCTATACATGCATGCTGGATATTTCCGAGCGGGAATTGAAAATTTGGGATAGAACTGAAGACAGGGGCAGGGATAAGTTTTTTGACTGGCTGAATGGGAAATGGATGGATACCTTCGCGCCACAGGGCCCTTGGATTGTAACAAAAAATGAAATTGGAGATCCGCAAAGTCTCAATATTAAGCTTTCTGTCAATGGAGTTGAAAAACAAAACGCCAGCACAGAACAGATGATTTTTCCCGTTGCTCAGATTATATCTTATCTATCTCAAATTGTGACTCTTATGCCTGGAGATATTATCAGTACCGGCACACCATCTGGAGTTGGCGCGCCTCAAGGAATCTTCCTTAAGCATGGCGATTTGATCGAGATGAATATTGAGAAAATTGGTTGTTTAAAAGTTAAGGTCAGATAATTTTTTTTAATAATTGATTTATAAGCACGAAGCACACAAAAATCACGAAGGAAAAATTTTAAATACTAAGGAAAATGGAAGCATCATTTTTCCTTGACAAGGTTACTACCAGAGATTAAGGTATAAAAAATTTTTTAGGCACGTAGCTCAGGGGTAGAGCACTTGCTTGACGTGCAAGGGGTCGGCGGTTCGAAACCGCCCGTGCCTATTTTAAATTCAATTACTTAGCTGATTTTGGTTTGTTCATTTTTTGCGATTGTGTCCAAATTGTGTCCAGAGTTTAAGACTTTTATTGCTGAGCGTAGTCGCGATGGACATAAATGTGCATACCTTTGTGTGGTTGAAATCTTTCGATGTCCTGCTAACGCCGCGACGGTGTATAGGTCAACCCCCCTTTGTACAAGCTGAGAAGCAAATGTGTGCCTGAGGTTATGAACAGTTATGCACTGAATACAACATTTTCGATATCCGATCGAGTTTCATGAATGCATTGAGCCAACTTGCCACTTTTTAACCTATAACATTTATAACCAATATTTTCTAATTTTTTGATAAACTCTTTTGATGTGCATTTACTTACCTTTTGCAACTGCTCTCTATGAACTTCTGATAAGATGGTGGGGTGATGCTTTTTTAACAAATTAATTGCCCCATCGATAACGAAAGGTTCAGCCCCTTCAACATCCATTTTAATAAAATCAATCTTTTTATCCTGAAACATTTCATCAATTGTAATTACTTCTACTTCTTTTCTTTCGTGATAGATGGGAATAGATGCGTTTTTTTCCACCAAATGAGTTCCTCCTCGGTTTGGAGTTAAGTTAAAATCAACTTGAATCACGTTTTTTGGAGAGTCTTTTGATCCAACACAGGCAGTATAGACATAAATATTTTTGAAACCGTTTTCATTTGCTGACATTTTTATCATATTTGCAAATTTCTCTATTGGCTCAAAAGCAAATATCATGCCCTTTTCTCCAACAATATGCCGCATTAAGATTGAGTAGTAACCAATATTTCCCCCTAGATCCAAAGCAACCTGATTTTCCTTTAAAGTGTTTTTTAAATATTTTGTTTCATCTAATTCATAATTGTCATTTATAATAGAATGGCTTATAGCCTTATCTGACAGGTCAACGTACATACGCAAATCGTCTTTTATCTCTTTGATAAGTAAATTTTCTTTATAGTTTAGTGAAAATTCTGGGTTTTTTTCTTGAAACTCTTGAGACCATAAAAGCTGAATTCTTAAGTGATTTGAATCTTTTATCGTAGCAATTTTTTCATTTATTTCTTCTTCTGATGGATATCTACCTAAAATCACACAGAAAGCCTCAATAATTCCATTTATAGTTAACTTATTATTTATCCAATCTTTATGGGAGTCTTTATTTTTAAATAAACTAAATTTAAACATAAGAAAACCTATCCTTAAGCTTATATGGTATTAGCTGACATTTCCCGTATAGTGACAAGTAGGAGTACAACTAAAGATATGCTTGGGTGTGCAGAAGTATTCAGGACTTTATTAAAATGACAGTTACCAAAATGTTGAAAGAACTTCATGGTTTCTGTTCCTATAAGGATTAATGAGCAATGATAACATATTTAGGGGGGGAAGGATGAAAACTATTAACAAAAAGGAGTGATTTTATTGGGTGGACAATCTTTGCAAGAAGTAGATTATCATTGTGTCCAAATTGTGTCCAAAATAATCTTAATCAGCCTTAATCCACCTTAATCACCGTAATTGACAAATTGACGTAAAATATTGTAAGGTAAAGAATAGCGGTCAAACTTACCAAAAATCAAGTCGTTAAAAAAAGTTAAAAATACCTTACAATCTGTTTGACGTGCAAGGGGTCGGCGGTTCGAAACCGCCCGTGCCTATTTAATTTTCAATGAGTTGAAAAGCTCCTCAAAAAGTTTTCCACAGTTTACGACAATTTTTCTGACAAAAATAGGAGGGATACCATCTATCCCCTGCCCTTTCCATAAACAAATTTCTGCATAAAAAAAGGGCTACAGGTGGCTTATGCCTGTAACCCTTGCATTTAAAAAAAGGAAATAATTTATGCTGCTATAGGTTGGACTCTGCTTATTTGAGAAGGATTCAAAAACAATGTTTGATTTAGCAATACAGGGTTGTTCGGTTAAAACGGTTATCGGTGAGTCCTACTGATTCCTATCAATTACGCTAAAGTTGACTACAATTTGACTAGAACCCCATTTTCTGGTTCAGCGATTATGCGATTTTTTTGTCTTTAAACTGCTGCTTGATTCCCTCCAAGGCATAATGACTTGGAGGGAAATTCCGGACGGTCAGTAGAATAGTAGAAAAAAAATTTTTCTTTGCTATCTTTTCGTCTCTGCGTTAAATTTGTATAAAGAAAGACTGAGGAATATGCCAATAGCGCTAAATCTAATTTTTTTGTTACTTTTCCTTCTTAGCTCTGGATGTGCGACAATTTTTACGTCCGGGGTTAGCCATGTAACCACATCAGCAATAGATAAAAGAACCTATTTAGATCAATGGGAAGACTCTATTTTGGGGAAAAAATTGCGCCTAGAGCTGATGAATGCAAAAGATATTCGCTCAAACACCATTTCTGTAATTGTGTTTCTGAAAAAGGCGTATTTAACCGGAATTGTTCGCAATAATGAAGAGGCATACCAAATATTCAAAATCTGTAATAAGTTTGGTATCACGGACTCAGATGTGATTTCAAACTTAGTGGTTGATGAAACTTCATTTGGCAGGCAATCAGCAGACGTTTTAATAACCACAAAAATCAAAACAGCCTATTTGGGTGATAAAGAACTCAGCGCCATAAACATACATGTGGCAACAGTTAATGGAATGGCTGTATTAGTTGGATTGGTGGATACTAAAGAGCAATGGAAACGTGCCAAAAAAATCGCTATCAACGTCGGTGCAAAAAAAGTTAAAAACTATATCCTGCTTGTGCAGAAGAAATAGAATATCATTCTGGAGAACGCAATGAACACAGAGAAAAACATATCAAGAGAATGTTCTTCTAGATAATTTAACGAAGTTCAAGGGATTCTATCTTTGCCTGTATTGTTCTACATACCTTTCTATTTTTAGTATCTTCAGATTTATCTATTACTTGCAGGTTCTTTAAAACTGCTTAAAAAAAAGAGATTGCCCCACCACTGTCACGTCCCATCAAAACGATACCACCTAAATCCCATATACCCGAGACCACCATTTTACTATGTTATTTTTTCTTAGAATTTAAGTCAATATTTTTCA
>Ga0187827_10000153_pt1 | contig 106385 bp, 86 predicted proteins | sample ETNtaG_39_FD_167969 | JGI IMG/M metagenome (GOLD analysis project Ga0187827, IMG submission 167969) | Marine microbial and viral communities from oxygen minimum zone, Eastern Pacific Ocean - ETNP2014_SV_150_PacBio MetaG (Illumina Assembly) | ecosystem: Environmental > Aquatic > Marine >... | reverse complement strand
TGCTTTTTCCAAAAAAGTAGTTTTGGGCCGCTTTTTGGGGATCTCGATATACTTTCCAGCATATCTGACTTGCCAAGACGTGACTTGGCAAGGGATTTGGGGTGGGAGGGTCTAAAAAGTGGTTTTTAATTGATCTAGTTGATATCTTTAGTACCGGATCAAAAGGTCTGGACAATTCGGATTAAATTAATATATATAAAATTCAATTCAAGCATCATGATCATCGATCTCACAATGCCGATAGACGAAAAGACTCCCACTTTTCCTGGGGAAGCGCCACACATAATAGAACAGATCGCAACCATCGAAAATGAGGGTTGGAACTTGAAACGTATTTCTATTACTTCCCACTTTTCGACACATATCGACGTACCTGTTCATATGATCGAAGGAGGCAGATCCCTTTCTGATTATCCCCTGAGGAAATTTATCGGCGAGGCCATAGTTCTCGATGTCACAGGGCAAAACGAAATACAGGTGGATCTATCCGAGGTTCAAAAAGGTGATATAGTTTTTTTTCTCACGGGGCACAGTAGTAAGGTGTACGAAAAAGATTATTTCGAGAACAACCCGGTTATAACTGAGCGGACCGCAAGGGATTTGATAGAAAAGGAGATAAATATCGTCGGTCTCGATTCCTTCACTCCCGATAACGAACCGTATCTTATCCACAAGATGTTCTTGCGAGCGGACATCCTAATCGTCGAGAATCTTGTTAATCTCGAAAAGCTGGCGGGGAAGAGATTCCGGTGCTTTATCCTGCCTTTGAATATAAAAGATGGGGACGGCGCGCCTTGCAGAGTTGCGGGGATCGTGGATGACTCCTAAATATCCGAACAATCCGACAACATCACCACGAAAAATGTTTTTCACCAAAAGATATATGTGGTTTGCATGATAATATCATACTTAGTGGTATGAATGTTGGAGCTAAAGGCTAAAATAGGAACACGAGGCCAGGTAGTTATTCCCAAACCAATTCGGGAATTATTTCAAATCCATGCGGGCGAAGATGTATTTTTCAGAGTATCGAATGGTGATATATTGGTGCGAAAGGGACCCGGTATGAAAATATTGAACCGTTTGTTAGATCGGATCGAGAAAAAGACACCCGAACCAAAAGAAATTGATTGGGATATGGAGTATTATTCCCAATTTGAAGATTAGTTTTTAGAAATCTCCGCAATACTATTTTATCAATGGAAGTGTGAATATGAAATATCTTGATAGCAATGTTTTCCTGTATCCGATACTGTATGAAGGAAAAAAAACAGACAATGCCCAGGCTATATTAATGGAAATGGTAGAAGGAGATATTCATTGCATTACAGCTTCACTTACACTTGATGAAGTAATCTGGATCGTTTCAAAAAAAATATCTCGGAAGAAAGCATTGGAGATCGGAAAAGATATATTGGAATTACCCAATTTGAAAATATTGGATGTTACAGCGAAGGACATTCTCGTCTCCATTGATCTTATGGAACGATATGCTCATTTAAAGCCGCGTGACGCTATTCACAGCGCAGTTTGTATGAATGCTGGAGTCTTTACAATGGTTTCTGACGATAATGATTTTGATGGTATTGAAGAGATTAACAGGGAAGCATTGGGTTAAAAAAACATTTTCAAAGCTTCGATAAACTATGATTCAAGTTGTTTTTTATTTAATAAAAATTCACCGATTGTGAATGGATAAAAAATGAGATATTACTTATTACATTAAGATAATTTAAGATATACTTGGACTTTTCTTCTGTACAAAAAGGTCAGTTCGGTCTTTTTTTTAAGCGTATAATCAATACAAATGTGGTTAACACAAGTGCTAAAGAACCAAAAATACATATAATTATCAGATAGGAATAATTATCATCCTCATAAGATTTATTTCCCTCTTCTTCAGCGGTTAGATTATTTGTATCTGTTGGCTCCCAATAATGATTCAGTATTAAAATTGTGCCTTTTATTTCTTCGATACTCTCATATTGACCAGGTCCCAAATTGTAACTTCCCCATAAAGTCCATGTTATTTGTGAGTTATTAGAAGGAAATCCATCATGCCATAATGTCAGATTAAAATTCTCTTGGTGGTTCTCATTACCTAAAAATACAAATATTGACTTAGAAATGGTTGGAGTAATCTGATCTTCTTTAGAATATGCTTGAAAATATAACTCTACTTCGCATTCCGCAAGTAGGCTAGTAATATTACAATATACAATCCCCTCACCAGAAATTAAAATGTTTTCAGATTCCCATGTAAATTCCGTTGGTAGAACCGCGATTACATCTACATTAGCACGTTGATTTCTATTCAAGAAATATCTAGAAGGATTGTTTATTTTTTGTAATGAGATATTTCCTTCAAAATCATGAAATATTACATATTCGAAAGGATTACATATGATTATACTTAATATGAGTATAACAATAAGAGAGCTCATCATAACTTTTCTGGGCATGATGTAATTCCTCATTTTATCATAAGTACTCACTAATGAATACACAACATAATCTAACAACCTGAAGTGATATAAATATGTCGGTTTAACTCATTTCTCTCTTTTAGAAATCTTCAGAATCATTGATGAGCAGGTAATCTATTAGATATAAGGCTTAAGATATTAAGTCCAAGTATCGTCTTATAATATGAAAATGTAACCATCCACAAAACTGCGCTTGGTGTGTGGCTATCACCCCACTCCAATGCTCGGGGCTAACGCCCTCGCCAAACACGCATGTTTTCGGTTCCTCACGATATTTTCATTCGTGCTCCACCTAAATTCCTCACTACGCTCGGAACTTCGCGAACACGCTGGACGTTAGGTTTGAATTTTGAGAACTCGCAAGAAGTTATAAGTAAAATTCATAATAAAAAATATTAGGCCGTTTTTCTTCCTCGACTTACTCCCCCTATCGAATAAGAGGGCCTCTTCTGTCTGACTTAAATCCAAAAAACCCAACAAATATCATCTTTTTATCAATCATTCTTACCCCGCTTCTTCAGCCATAAATATCCGAACAATCCTAAAATAAACAAGATCACAATAAATACTACAACATATAAATCCCACCGATTTCCACTCACTTTTTCATTCTCATCCTCCTGGATAGCCTCTTCATCACCGATCATCTCCAAAGTCAATGCGGAAGTATCCCCCGCTTTGATGACGATTTCACCCATAATGAATTTCAGGTACCCCGTCCTCTCCGCTGTAATGGTTATGCTTCCAGGGGACAACCTTTCGAAGAAGACCAATCCCTGCACGTTTGTCCACCCCTGTGAAGAATGAATACCCTCTCGATAGATGTTTATCTCAGCGTAAGGTACAGGTCTGTCATCCGTATCTACGACCTGACAGATGATATTGGCCTTCTCAGGAAAGTGAGAAAGTACGAAATTTATTATTTTTTTAGAATTAGCTTCCAGTTCCACATATTTGATATTCTCGCTGTAATTCTCATGACTCACGTAAAAAATGTACGAACCAGGGATTATTTCGGCAGTATAATGACCCCGCTCTTCGCAAATTATTTCCGTGAAATCGCCAGAAGTGAGGTTCTTAATCCGGATCCATGAGCCACCGAGGGCTTTCCCGCTGGTGTCCACCACATTACCGGATATTGTGCTGTTCCCCGTGCTGGTTTCATTATTTATATTCCTTTCATATCTCACCATAAAAATATCCAATCTTATTTCTATTCCTGCCTCTATTTGTATACCCGTGAACTCATTGTTATGATAGTTTTCCATGCTTGCCGTTACGACATATATTCCAGCCGGGAGATCAAAACGATAATTGCCGAAGTTTCCGGTGACATTGGTGAATTCCTGAGCGGAAGAAATGTGCATTACACTTATACTTACATCAGGTATTGGTCCTTCAACCCCACTAACATTTCCAGATAAAATTCCCATATGACGGGAAACCGGTGCGATTCTGAATCTTAAGAATCTTTCCACACCGGCTTCCAGTTGTATTTTCTTATCCGTTTTCGGGTAATATCCTTCCTTTTCAGCAGTAATATCGTATATTCCGGTGGATAGAGCGAAATGAAACATACCTACTGTGTCAGTATTACTCGTAACGATAAGCTCGCCTTTCCACAATATCTTGATTAGAACGTTTTCCATAGGAATATCATGAATATCAGTCACCTTTCCATTGATCCGACCAAGCGGTCTTGGATTATTTTTTTTTCAAACCGATAAAATCAACCGAGCAATCATCTGTGTCAGTGCCGTTCACTTTCCGGATAATGCTGGCTGCCGATCCGGACGAATCCAAAAAATCCCCATAGTTGTGTTCCGACCCGCTTCATCCGTATTACCCCATTCCACTCGCTCCATAACGATCCATTTATCTCCACCTGCAACAAACGTCGAATCAGAATGCCACGCCAGTTTCAGCTCACCCTCATCACCTACCAATTCCTTATCGTTAAGTTCCACGTAAGTGCAGCCTTCAGCCACCGCATAACCTTCAAGGGGCTGTTGCCATCCGGACGAATCCTCGAGTCTCCAGTTCTCAAGGTCCACCAATAGATGCGAGGGATTGAAGATATACAGAAAATCGTTATTCTCGTCAGTGGGTGAGAAAATTATCTCGTTTATCTTGAGAGCTTCCGGTTGTTCCCCGGAATAGAAATTGAGATCGGGTGTATCCGCCAATCCCGCCTGAGAAGAAAAAATATCTGTTTCCATCGCGATATAGCTGCGGTTTTCTTTCTCCAGTAAGTAGAAAATCTCGTCGCCGGACTCTCCTCCGTTCTTGCATATATCATTGTCGGTATCCTGCCCCGGACAAATTATGTTGAATGATCCGTCCCCGTGATAAGTTCGGTTTTTCACATAAGCAGTGCCGTCGATAAAAGCACGGATATTATAATCGTCGTGGAGAGTAATACCGTCGAGATTTGCTGTTCCCCACCGAGTAAAGGGTTGAGTGGGGGCAGCGATAGAATCCATGGGGACTCGAATGAAAAGAACCTGCAGAAGAATGAAAATTATTGCAGTATAGGCAATTTTCTTCACTACATTCGCCCTCCACCATTTTCTATCTCAAGGACGCAATCATCAGAAACACGTAACCAGTAAGCCTCACCCGGCATCATCATATCGTCCCCGGTCATCTCTTCAAGGTTTTCCGGATTACCACCCCCGAAAAACTGCAATTTTTCCCAATTTATCCCAGCCAAAACTTCGTCAACCGGTCTTGGCGAGAGAGACGGATAACCGACAATATTCCAACCCCGTTTGAATCTCACCTGACTTAATACCGGGGTTGAACCTTCAAGATAAAGCGTTACCTCGCTGTCATCGGGGATATGTATCCAGAAACCCATTGTGTCATTAATTCTGATATCATCGTTAAAGTGGGGTTCCCGATAAGTATAGTTAAGCTGCCAGGGATTTTCCAGGTCCCATGGGTCGTAGCTCTGAACTATGTCATATTTACCGTCTATTTTCGTAAGCATGTCCTTCAATCCCTCTTCCTCCCGAATAAACGGAATGGAAATGAGGTTCCAACCATAATAGAGCGGCAGCTCATACGTGGCGATAAAATGAATAATCTTAGCCGAATAGGCGTCAAAGCTGATGTTGAGGCCCTGATCCAAAAGTTCTTGACCTGTAATTATCCCAAGTTCCTCGTTCTCCAGCACATCAAATAACCTGTATCTAACATTAGATAACAATCCCAACCGTGACAGGTTCTGCATTTGGATCTTAACATTTTGTGTCTCGTCTTTGTTATTCACCGCAAATATAAAAAGCTCGTTCTCACTGGTCCTTGGTTTCCGGGCCCAGACTTCAGCAAAAGGTGTATCGGCGTATATGTTTCTTTCCACACCGCAATTTGCCAGTATCAACTGCATTAACCTTGATTTGGATGATATATCCTCCTCATCCATCTCGTAATACTTGTCGTTGTTGTAATTGGCCGACAGGTACGATCCCAGAAAGTACGCATTTCCCTTGCCGGATTTCTTGTAGTACCCCACTACGTTATCCGAACGGTCAGTAACAAAAGAAATGCAATCAGGTTGCCCAGAAATATCCCACGAGGTTTGATAATCATAAGCCCAAACCTTCCCGCTCTGCCCGTAAATATTGAAATCCAAATAATCACCGAAGGGAGGATACCACCAGTCCCAATGTTCGATGAATTCCGCCGGGAACAGCTCGTTAACCATTGCGGCATTGTCCGGATTATCCTTCCAGGCAAGATCCTTTTCTCCCGGCCATAGAAAATTTACTAGATTTCCGCCTTCATTCACGTAATCACGTAGCTTCAGAGCGTCTTCCGAGCCGAGATATCCGGGATTCATAAAGAAGATAGCATTGTATTTCGAGAGATTTTTCACCTCCACTTCATGAAGGTCGATCACATCTGGATTGTACCCTGCGCTCATCAGACAACCGAACAAACCCGCGCTTTCATATGCATAGAAATAATCCATGTCTTCTGAAACCCCGTTCTGGGGATTCATATAGGGCCAGTAAGAAGCTACTGCAATGGAGTTTTCAACGTCTTCTGAGGCCATCAAAGAATTTCCGTAGGGTTCGATGAGATTTTTTCCGAATTTCTCAAGTACGTCATATCGTTCTCTCGTGTAACCCACAGTATCAATTGGGGCCTGGAAATCGTAAACGGAATTATCCATGTTGAATCCCCCCCTCATTACGTACATTCCGATGCCATCCAAACCGTGCCCTATCAATTTTGCAAGAAGAATTTCGGTTTCCTTTGCGGATATATCGGGAGGTTTGATCCACCAGCCACCCTGGATCTCAGGGCCCATGGAATATCCTCCGGTCCCTCGTACCTTTTCGGCCGAATATTCGAATAACTTTGTAAAAAAACCAGCCGAATATGGAATATCCATCAGGTGGCCGTTGGTGGGAACTTCCATCAGATTTGATCTGCATGGTTTCCGGAAAACTATCTTTGAACCATTGTGGGACCGCTCCAAAGCTGTTGGGCCCGTTGGGCCATTCCGCTATTATATACGGCCCCGGACGCACCATTACATGAAAATCTCTTTCATAACATAGATCAAGAAGATGATCAATGTCCCGCGACCCGGAAAAATCGAAATTACCTTCGGACAGTTCGTGATAATCCCACGGTATATAGAAACTGACGAAATTCATTCCTGCATCGACCATCAGGTCGAGAGTTTCTTCCCACATTTTCCATGTCCGATCCGCATCATGGTTCTCGTCCCGGATACGGAAATACTGAAGCTCACCGCCATAAAGATAGGTCTCCTTTCCGTTGATAAGGAGATTTCCGTCAATTATCCGGACCGTATCGTTAACGGGAGTGGGGAAGTTGGTGGTGAAAGGGGGGGTTAGATACACGGGCGTACGTGGATAAATGTTCAACTCGGAAGTATTTGCAGATGTCCGAACCTCCGTGCGTGTATTTCCCGAATATATCAAGGGGAGCGGGAATGCCCCTGTGATTAAGATGCAACAAATGACGACATGCCATCGTTTACTACGAATAAAAATCATCGACTGCCAAAAGAGGATTGGTGAGATATAACTTTTTCTATTCGGATCGGATGTTGATTTTCCATTCGCGGCGCCCCGGGTAGGTCTAGCTGGCGTTTGTTCGTTATTTTTGTTTTTAAATAAACTTTGCCAGGCTGCTTTTCATTATCGTCGCTTTGGGTATCTTGGAATCTCGCGATGAGATCTCCTATCTGATTTTTAAACAGCATACCAAAGCAGAGTACTATCAATGCGATGTTCAGAACCAGAACGTATTTGCTCGTTATATCGAATCTTATGTTTTCCCATACTGCGAAAAGGTTTATCAGCAGCGAAATGACCCAGATCGGACGTACATTCACACCAAATTTTACCTGATCGGAAGATAGATACCAGCCGTCCCCCATTTTCTCGAAACGCCTGTCGCTCTTCAACAAACGACCCATCCCGGTTGCGGACATGCAACCCTTGCGCCTTGCGAACTCATCGCATATCATATGGATGCTTGCGGGCTGACCACGATCGGTCAAAAATTGATATACGGCATTTTTCAATCGGCTCTTACGCATTTGATAACCTGATCACTATTTCTCATTCGCTTCTATTATTTAATAATTGTTTAGATGTGTTCGAATGAAAATAATTCATTTGACTGGTTTTTGCTCAATTTCACAAAATTTGTGACATTTGCTAATGAGAACCGTAAATAAGTAAGTAAGCGATGTATATATAATTTCACCTTCTTCAAGTACAATCCCCGGGAAATGAATGGCAAATCCTTATTAATCCAGGGTCTCTATCATGAACCATGGGCTCGGTGGCACTTTTTTTCTTATCTCTATTCGTTCTGGGGCTTTCAAGGGGAGCCGTCATTTGCACAACCGTTTGCGGACCCGGCCTGATATCATACATAGTAATCAACAAGAAAACTCCTCGTGACGCTCTACGACTTACGTTCTTCTTTAGTATTCCCCGATTACTGCTCCTTGCGCTTCTGGGCGGGGTAGTGGGATTTTTGACGTACAAGATATCTTCCATAACAGGCCTAACGGAACTCTCAACTAACTTGCATAGTGCAGTATATCTCATATTCGGGGTCATACTTATTTTAATTGGTTTTTATCTCCTTGCCAAATCCATAGACGAGAGAAGCGATTTCAAGGAAGGGGTTCTAAGTCCCACGAAAAAACGACAAAAGCCATGCAGGAGCTACAATAAGATCAAACGGAAAAACATCTTATCCCGCATATTGGATGGCAATTATACAACATCGCTCTGGAAGGAGAATGGTGCAATGATGATACTGGGGTTCACTCTGGGCATCGGATGTCTGGGTGAGATCACTCTCGTGGAGGGTACCCTTCTTACGACCGGAGCCGTATTTATGGATTCAGCACTATTTGGAACTATTCTCAACGGTTTTCTGGGAATGCTGATATTCTCTCTTGGTCTGACGGTCCCGCTCGTAATAGTCGCCATGGGGGCCAGCTACTTGTCGTCAAGGATCGATACTCATAAAGGACTGAACATATTCAAGACAGTGGTATCAATAATAATAATGGTCACCGGTACGTTCATAATAATATTCAACTCGGGTATAATATGATCCTTACCGCTGAAATTATCTTGTTACGATAGGTGATTTTTTTAACCAGTCCAGATCACTTATGTAGAGCTGTCGGATATCATCGAGCCCGAATTTGAGCATTGCCAGCCTTTCCAATCCTAGGCCCCATGCAAGGACGGGTTCGTCCACGTCGAAAGGCGCAACAACTTCCGGCCTGAATATCCCGCTCCCACCAAGTTCGAGCCATTCCCCTTTGAACTTCACCTCAACTTCCATGGAAGGTTCGGTATATGGGAAATATGCAGGTCTCATGCGAATCTCCGAAAATCCCATCCGCCGGTAGAACTCTTTCAGGATTCCCAGTAACATCCTGAAGGAAGAACCTTCTTCAACAACGATACCTTCAACCTGGTAAAACTCCGGCAAATGCGTCCTGTCGATGGATTCCTTTCTAAAGACCGGTTCTATTGAAAATACCTTGATGGGTGTTTTGTTGTGCTTTGAGAGGTACCTTATCGTATTCACAGTGGTATGTGTACGAAGAAGCGGTTTCCTTGCCATATCCATTGACCACTGGCCACCCCAACCATCCGAACCTGTGGTGCCGCCATTTTCCTGTATACCCTTCACAGCTGTTATCAGTTCATCACCGGGCATTTCAGTCTTCGAAGGTTGTTTGAGATAGAAGGTGTCCTGCATGTCCCGGGCGGGATGGTCCTGGGGTATAAAGAGTGCGTCCATGTTCCAGAAAGCAGGCTCGACATAATTACCCCAAATCTCGTTGAAACCCATGTCAAGGAATATCTTTCTTATCTGTCTAATTAGCCGTCCAAGTGGGTTCTCTCTTCCGCCGTAGACCGTAGGTGCGAAGGAACCGATATCGTATGGTCGAAGCTCCACCTGTCCCCATTCACCGCTTTGCAGCAGTTCAGGAGTGAGCTGTCCCACTTGTTTTTTCAGTACCAAACCCTCACGGACGATCTCCCGCCCTTTATCAGTCAATGAAATGAATCTTCGGATCTTTTCCTTCTTAACTATCACGTCTTTTCTACGAGAGAGCAATGAGAGGGCATTTGCATCCACATCATCAACATTGATCTCGCCTTTCTCAAATAGACGTTTAATCAACAGTTCGTCCCCGCCCTTTTTACCGAGTGAATTCCTACCCTTTTCGCTGAGCTGGAGGTAAGTTTCCTTCCCATCTTTCGAAATAACTACCCAGCCTTTTCGTCTCATCCACCCTATTGCAATTGACGGCATACCCTTGGGTAATCCGGATTTGCTGTTGAAATCCGCCATGGATACCGGTACCCTGCACTTCTTTAAAAATTTTATACCGGTCCTTTCGGGAAGATCTTTTCCGCCCGAGCTCTTGCGTGATAAAGTTACCGTCTCCTCTATCTTTTCCTCCATCTCCACCATCCCCTTCATCTGGAGCCAGGACGATGCATTCATCACCTCCACGATACGGGTGAACTTTCCCTCGTCCACGATCCTTTCCGGTGTCGCCTTACCAAGGGTAGATAGGGCCAACATTACCTTCTTTTCGTTATAGCTCAGTTTCTCCTTTTCGCCGGTCATAGTATCACGTAAGCGTCCAATTGATGAATCTCGCGAGTTAGTTTGACAAATAATGTTATTCAGCAGAATCGGTCCTTTCAGGCTCCTGTTACACTACGCAGACCCCTTGGCTCTGCTGAGCCTTCGATTCCCTCCGGAAATCTACAGGCTGCGATTCTGCGAACATTATCAAGCTGCAACCTCGCCTTCTTGTCGAGCTCTGCACCATTGACAATATCTTAAAAATTTTTGGGTAATAATCTCCGGTTTCACTAAACTAGGTGTTTTTTGATATGGGATCACCGAAATTTTTTATTGTACCTGTAGCTGTTCCCAGGAGACAGAAGCCGAGATTTAATCCCACGCCCAGTGCTAGGATTAGGTATTCACGTCCCTGTGTACTCACCTCGTTCACGGTTCCCGTAGTAAAAGCGTCCAGGATCGAATATAATAATAATATCTGGAATGCCGATACCACGACTGACGCCAAGAATCCTATTTCAACGGCATATCTCTTTTCCACCCATCGGCTCCCCCTTCGCCCGGCTATGAATGGGACCAGTGTAAACGTGAATAACGGACCAACTACAGGTATAAGTAGCAGAGGGAGCAGTACCAACCACCAAATGATCGTGGAGAAAAAACCTCTGTGATATTTCTGTACCCCAAGGGCAGTTTTTTCTTCTTCTCCCGATTTTTCCGGTTCGGTCTTTTCCGTTTTCTTTTTTCGTTTGGCCTTCCTTTTCTTTTTTATCTTCTTTAATTTCGCCTTGGTCCTCTTTCTGCTTTCCTTACCACTGACGAGTTTTTCCTTTTTCTTTTCTTCCCAAACCTTTGGCTCAATTGGTTTTGGACTCTCCTCATCCTGTGATTCATTCGGTTCCGGCAGATCGTCATTGGACTTGCGGGCAAATAATTTATTGGACATCGTCTTCCCTCTTAGATATACCTCAGTCTTTTCAATCCTTCTTTACATGAAAAAAATAATTTATTCTGATCTTCGTCATTTAATTTTTCAAATTTCAGGTCCGGCTTCCTTGAAGGGAATTTATTATTTTGGACCCATTCTTCATCAATATCGTTATTCTCCCTACCAAGGATGAAGGAGGCGATATTTAGAAGGTTTGATCTAAGGTCTGAATTCAGATTCTCAAAGCCTACGTGCATTTTTTGAAAGGATGGTATTTTTGATAGACATTCCTCAGCGTCAACCACCCATCTGTTCCATAATCTGCCCATAACTGAAACTCCCCGGTCAAAAGAATCCATATCCCATTCAGGGCTCAGATCAGGGTCCTGCAATAATTCATAATACAGCCTGAAAAATGAACCTCCCATCATCGATATTGCAGTCTCTCTGCCATCCCTGTAATTGTGAATGACCTTTGCCTCCGGCCAATTTTGCAATATTTTATTTATGTGGGCAAGCCCACCTCCTGTCCTTTCCACCCATACTTTTTTCTGAAAATCATCTCTCAAGAATTCGCAAAAACGAATAAAATGTTCTGGCATAATATCTTCTTGCCAGCTTTCTATTTCATCCCGGACCTTTTCATATAATACCATGGGGTTTTTCCCCCCAGTAAGGAATGGCAACGTGTAGCACAATAACAATGATACCATTTCATCCTTTTCAGGCAAGAACAAAAGCTCTTCATTTCTTCTCTTGCGCCAGTGCTTTATCCTCTGGGCGAGGGATTCCTGGCTCAGAACCCTGAAGAATTCTTTACCGCTTACCTTTAGGGAAGCATCAAAGTACGGTATGGTCCCAACTGGTTTGAGGATATCTGACACACAAAGGATCTCCGGGTGGCTATTGATCATCTTTGCTAGCCAGGTGGAGCCAGATCTTCCTGCACTGACTATGAACGTGGGGGTTTGTGTCATATCCGATCATCTTATTTCCTGATTTTGTATTATTACTTGAACATTAACGATGTATGGTAATATATATTTTGGTCCCTGTGACCTCCCCGATATTAACATTCTCAGAAAAATGTTACTTTACAAAATAAAAAAAGCGCTGAGGGAGGGATTCGAACCCCCGTGGTGTCGAGCACCACCGGCTCTCAAGGCCGGCGCCGTACCTGGCTAAGCTACCTCAGCTTCGCAAAGCGTGATTGAAATCTGATTTTAAATTATTTTTGTAGTAAAACCAGGAATGTAAGAAATAAATAGGATGTTAATTTTGAATGGAGGTAATAGGTGAACGAATGACCGTATTGAGCGATGTGGATATAATAAAAGAAATCGAGAAAAAGAATCTCAAAATCGATCCTTTTTCTCAAAACAACCTTACACCAAATGGGTACGACCTTTCCATACGGGAAATAATGATTCCTGAACTAGTAAAGACGGTAGATTCGGGGGAAGTAGTGATCCCGGCCAGAATGTGGTTCGCAGCGGCCACCCGGGAACGATTGAAATTCGGCCCACGGCTAGTTGGAAACTGCTGGATACGCACCACATTTGCCCGGCAGGGATTGATCCCGTCCTTCGGAATGATCGATGCTGGTTTCGAGGGAACGCTCACATTCAATTTTTTCAACAGCAGTAAAACCGACAGGGTCCTTGAGATAGGTGTTAGAATCGCGCAACTGGTGGTCCAGCGCCTAAGTTCGACACCGACGTCACTCTACGATGAAAGAAGTGGCAATTATCAGGGGCAGGAAGGTGTAACCCTATCAAAAAATTCGCGGGGATTCTGATCTCATGACCCGCTCAAACGTTTCCGGAGACGAGGGAAATGTTAAATTCCAATCTCCCTGTAAAAAATTCACGTGCTCGAAATGTTGTTATGAAACGGAAATGACCCTTTCTGAAGAGGACATACGTATTATACTGGAAAAAGGACATATGGAATTTTCCAGACTCGTGGACGGATACCAGTGTCTCGAAAATGTTGACGGTGCATGTATATTCCTTCATAATGGGCTCTGCTCAATATACGAATACCGTCCCCTTGGCTGCCAGCTCTACCCGGTGATATTTGACGAGGAACAATACTGCGCAATAATGGATGATTTCTGCCCTAATCGTGACATGTTCCGGATCCAAGCCGGGCAAGAAGAAACTCTCGCAAAGGCTATCGCAACAGAGGACCGGGAAAGGCAGAGGAGGATATCTGCAAGTCTTTTCCCACCAAGGGAGTGATTTTTTCATTATGAGTGGTTTTTTAATATATTTGCCGCCGATGTAATGGTTATCATGTTCGTGCCGGCGCCAAGAGGAAGCAGATTTCCAGCAATGATGAGCTTTTCTTTTTCTTCAATGTAGTTTTCTTTCAAGCAACTTTGGGAGACTTTCGCAAGCTTTCTGACAGTATCCGGTATCTTTTCCAGTCCCGGGATATGAAGGGGTTCTACACCCCAGATCAATCTCATTTCTCGTGCGGTCCTGACATTGGAAGTGATCCCGATAATAGGGAGGAACGGTCTGTATTTTGAGATCATCTTGGCGGTGTGACTGCTTGCAGTGAGACAGATTATCTTCCCTTTTTTGTACTTGATATCACTGAATTCCTTTCCTGCCACGTATACCAGATGGCCGATAATCTCCGATGTGTTCTCGTTCTCCGAATCGTACTCATCCGGGTTCCGTACCTCGAACAATGCTTCAGATGTCCTAATAACACGTTCCATCATGAGAACTGCCTCCGCTGGAAAATTACCCGAGGCCGTTTCCGCACTCAGCATTACTGCATCCGCCCCGTCCTCTATGGCGTTGAACACATCTGAAACTTCAGCTCTCGTGGGAACGGGGGATTTGACCATGGATTCCAGCATCTGCGTGGCCACGATTATGGGTTTTCCCGCGATATTGCATTTCCATATCATGTCCTTCTGGAATGGTATGACCTGCTCCGGGGGTATCTCCACGCCGAGGTCACCACGTGCTACCATGATGCCGTCCGATACCTTCAATATGGCGTCGAAATTATCTAGAGCTACAGGCCTTTCTATCTTCGAAATCAGTTTGATACGGTCGTTACCGAAATCTGCCAGCATCTTTCTGATCTTTAGCACATCGGCCGCAGTGCCTATAAAGGACATCGCCACGAACTCCGGGTCCAGCCCCGCGATCAATTCCAGGTCTTTTACGTCCTTTTCCGTGGGTACCGTTAGAGATATCTTCGTGGAAGGCAGGTTAACGCCTTTTCTGCTGGTGAGGAACCCACCACAACGAATATGGCATCCGATCTCCGTTCCCTCTATTTTTTCCACCTTGAGGCAGACGATACCATCGTTAATGAATATCATCTCTCCAGGTTTTATCTCTGCTGCGAGCTTCTTGTAGTTAATTGTGATCCGGTTCTCGTCACCGACAATGTCCTGTGTGGTTAATGTAACTTTATTTCCGGGATTAAGTGTGATGCCTCCTTCCTTGATCGTACCTATGCGTATCTTGGGGCCTTGGATATCGCACAAAATCGCCAGTTTCCCATCCGTGGTCCTGATCCTATTGAAGAGGTCCGATTTGTATTCGTCAGTCCCGTGGGAAAAGTTGATCCTTGCACAATCCATACCGATATCGGACAATTTCTTAATCTGCTCCTCCTTGTCTGTTGCAGGACCGATGGTGCAGATTATCTTGGATTTGGTTATTGATCTTTTACTCATCATATGTTCGAACTCCATATCTTGTTGATTGAATCTACCCGTCCCCCAGTAGTATCCTTGCGTCAACAGCAATGATGCCATTTTCAGTAATTAGAAGCGGGTTAATGTCCATTTCGTCGATTTCCGGGTGGGACTGAACGAGTTTCGAGACATTTTCCAATATCTCAACGATTTTATCCGGATCGGCCCGTGGTAATCCACGAATTCCTTCAAGCAATGCCTTGCCCTTGATCTCCCCCATCATATCCCTTGCGTCATTGGCGGAGATGGGAATTAGCCTGAAGCTAACGTCTTTGTATACTTCAACGAAGATGCCGCCTATCCCAAACATTATCATGGGTCCAAACTGCGGGTCTGTGGTGGTTCCCACTATGAGTTCGGTCCCGCTGACCATTTCCTCGATGAGAATTCCATTTATCTCTGCATGGGGGACCTGCTCCAGAACTCCTTTTACGATATCCTCGTAGGTGCTTTTCACCTCTGCGCCTGTTGCAATGTTCACCCTTACCCCCCCTACCTCCGTTTTGTGTATGACCTGAGGTGACACTATCTTCATCACCACAGGATAACCCATGTCATCAGCGATATCCGCCGCATCCCCCGCGCTTGTCGCAAGGCCGCATTTATTGAAAGGAATCCCCGCCAGCTCCATGATCGCGCGCGACTCCTCCAGATTGAATACCTTTTGTCCCCTGCCAAGAGCTTCAGCGATCGCCCGTGATATCTTTTCATTTTTCTCCGTTTCAACGCTCACATCAAACCCTCCTTTTTGAGGAAACGCATACGATGTATCAGCGCGTACATGGCAAATACCGCCCTTTCAGGGTATTCGATCTCAGGTATGCCATTGCTGTCGAGATAATTTTCGGATTCCTGTGAGACCATTCCCACGAAGGAAGCGGTCACAGGTTTCCCCGACTCTTTCTGTACATCCACCGTCCGGATCGCAATGTCCATGGGCTCCGCCCTTGCCGTGGGGGAAAGGAGAAGAATGACACCATCAATCTCTCTAGCACTCATCAATATTTTCAGCGATTCCTCGTATCTCTCCGCAGTGGCGTCTCCGATAATATCAACCGGATTCCGATGACTCCAGGTCGGCGGGCATACTTGATTCAGTTTTTCGACCGTATCCTCGCTAAGTTCGGCAAGAGCCATTCCCAGACTATAGGCGGTATCCGAGGCCAGTACTCCTGGACCTCCGGCGTTGGTAAGAATAGCGATATTCTCGCCATGGGGAACCGGTTGGTAAGCAAGGGCCCTTGAAGAATCGAACAACTGGCTTAGAGTCTTTGCACGGAAAACACCGGACTGCTTGAAAGCCGCGACATAGGCAACGTCGGATCCGGCAATGCTTCCTGTGTGTGACGACGTGGCCTTGGCCCCTTCTTCAGTATATCCCGACTTAAAGGCAACCACCGGTTTATCTCTTACAACCCGCCGGGAGGTATCGAAGAACTTCCTTGCGTCCTTGAGAGATTCTATGTAGAACATTATACACTTTGTACTTTCGTCACCGGAAAAATAATCCAGCAGATCGGCATCATCCACATCGGATTTGTTTCCTATACTTACGAAATTTGAAAAACCTAAGTGTTCCTCGAAAGAATAATTGATAACTGAAGTGCAAAGAGCGCCGCTCTGGGAAACGAAAGATATCGGACCCTTGTTTGGCATTGCATCTCCGAAACTGGCATTCAAGGCACTGTAGGTACTAATGACTCCCAGGCAATTGGGACCGATTATGCGTATGGAATATTGGGAAGCAATATCCAATATCTCATTTTCGAGATTCTTTGAATCCTCGCCGCCCTCTGAAAATCCTGCGGTTATTATTACCACTGAGAGAACTCCCTTGGTGCCGCATTCCTCGATTGACCTCTTAACAGCCTTCGCAGGGATGCATATCACTGCCATGTCAACATCCGTAGGAACGTCCAGAATGGATCCGTAGGCCTTCAATCCACACACTTCTTCAGCCTGGGGATTTATGGGAAATATATTCCCCTTGAACCCATTTTGCACACCCATCTGAGCGTTATCTTTTGAGCCGAATATTATATTCTTGAGAACAATATTCCCGATTTTACCTTCCGCCTGCGATGCACCTATAACGGCTACCGATCGGGGTTTGAAAAAGTATTCGATAGATCCCATTTTAATACCACCTTTTTACTAATAGTACTTGATAATCTCCTCTTTTGCTATAAGCCTTTTGTCGCCGATTACGTGCGATAATCTTGCGAAGATGTCCTTGGTATTATTGGCTGGAAACAACCTGGCCAAAAATATTAACTATTAAAGGGCAGATTGATAATCATTATTATGAAGTATTATACTTGCGGATCGGTGGTTCGGACCACTTATAAATGGTGTTTGGCAGAGTATTCGGAAAGAGAGGGTGACGACTTCAGGATCGATGTCTGAAATTTTACAGCTAAATATGAAAAATACAGGAGTTCCAGCGTGACGAATGCAGCAATTGGACGATCCGCAGATTCCCCGAAGATTCGAACAGTAACAAATCCCATAACTGGTCTGCGGGAGAAGAAATACCCTGTCATGATCGATGAAGCCAGCGGCCACGCTTTTTCCGATCCTCAGATAGTCTCGCTAGAGATAAGCTCCAAGTGCAATCTCCACTGCATAATGTGCGGTTTCCACTCTATCCACAAAAAGGACCCGCAACCGGGACAACATATATCGAAGGAGCTTTTCAGGAGGGCGATTCCTTTCATTGAGAAGGCGGAACTGGTTCCGTTGTGCGGGGGAGGTGAGCCACTCCTGAATTTTCGACTCCCCAAAATGGTTCGAAAAATTACCGATATAGGTGTTTCCACGGCTATAACGACAAATGGAATACTATTGAATGCTGACCGTATAAAGGAGGTAGTGGATGCAGGTCTAACCTATATCGAGATTTCCGTGGACGGAACCAGCTCGTTCGAAAAAATAAGAGGTGTCCCTTTTGAAAAGCTCGAAAATAATTTAAAAAGGTTGGCCGGATACAAAAAAAAGAACAAAAAAAGAACACCTATTATCGACCTATCATACACGGCCATGCGGGACACTTTGGTGGAACTTGACGACATTGTTAAATTTGGTGCGGAGATCGGAGCAAGGGAGATACGAGTACAGCCGTTGCAGATCTGTTTTACAGAGTTAATTGACCAGAATATTTACCATGACCGTGAAAGAACTATAAGATATCTCAAGAAAGCAAAGGAGAAAGCAGAATCCTTGGATGTGAAACTCATTGTGCGGAGGCTTTCGTTTCTGAATGATGAGAGATATGGTGACGATAAGGAATTCAACCAATATCTGAAAAAATATAATTGCCTTGAGCCTTTCAACTCCATAACCATCCTCGCCGATGGAAGGATTCAGGTCTGCTGCGCGGGTATTACTCTTACGAAGTCACTCAATGACCATTGTCCAGAGGAGATGTGGAACTCCGACGAGATCAAACGACTGCGTCTTGAATTGATCAAGGGCGAATTCAGGCAAAGATGTAAATCTTGCAACCTGATACACGGTTCTCCTGAAAATCAGGTTATTATGCAGGACAAGGTGACCCTATTGGGTCTGCTACGTATGGAGAGGAAGGCACTGCTTCTGTATCGTGAGCATCTGAAGAAAAAGGGATTGGTGAAAGGGAATTTGGATGCATTGAAGAGATTATACGGCGATCTCGCAGGAGGCATGAAATGAAGAGAGATTTCGACATCACCCTGGCAAGAAAGATACGGTGGTATAACTTTTTCAAGAACCTCCCGGGGGATCTCGCCCACGGACTGCGGAAAAGATACGCGCCTATCCGGGGAAATCCCCCTGCTCTGATCGAGAGGGGAGTTACATTCATCTACCCCGAGTATGATTTCTGTTGGCCCCCTGATGTTGAGCTGGGATATAATGCAAGATTGAGGGCAAACATCGCCTTTGCTGGCTCTGTAACTTTAGGGGACGATGTGGTGGTGGGTCATCATTCCATTCTATGGGCCATCGGCGGTGGTGAGAATTACATTAAGGTGGGAAATGGCACCGGTCTCGGGGCCTTCACAGTTCTTATGACCCGATTTCACCAGTACCGCAGAAAGGATGTCAGGTTCACGAAACAGGGCCCGGTGGAGGGAAAACCTATCATAATCGGGGATGACTGTTGGATAGGTATCAGAAGCATTATCATGCCAGGAGTAACCGTAGGTAAAGGGGCAGTGGTGGGTGCCGGTGCGGTGGTAACGAAATCGGTACAGCCTTACAAGGTAGTAGCTGGAAATCCCGCAAAGATCATCGGGGAAAGGGAGTAGAAGACTCGATCAAGGAAATTTTTTTATTTCACATTTCCATGTCTTCCTGGATCTTTTCAAATTTTACTTTTATCCAGCCAGAAAGGTCAATATTTTTCATCATACCCATATCGAAGAAGAAGTAACAATCCGAGTACTCGAATTTGAAGCTTAGCCCCGTCACGTTTACACTGGCAAAGAACCAGTAATATCCTGATACACCATCGGTTTCCCAAGTAGATAATCCTGGATAACCGGTTTTATAGAATTGGACATTTTGTTTGATATCGAAGGGCCCGGTAACAGTATAAGGTTCACAGGAGAACCATATCCAGAATTGACCTGATGGTATCGGACTGATCTTGATACCCTGGCCGTATTCGGTGTCAATGTAATCATAACTGTAATTATGGAATTCGGTCATATTCTGATAGGCCGACAATTCAAGCGTCTTTCCATTTTGTATCGGAGCAGGAATGATTATGTAAGACGTATTGTTCATTTCATTCGATTCTATTTTGAAATTTAGAAAAATTTTGTTATATGTTTCACTGAAATATTCTTTTTCTTTTTTCTCATCGTCTAGACAGCCTGAGCTAGTTACCATCATTCCCATTATCAGGAAAACAAATGTAGTGAGTGCAATTCTCATTGTCTGACAACCTGTAACAGTTAAACCACTCGAAATTATTTTAGTATTTTGGAATAAAATGATTCTTATAATATTTGAACCGAATCGCACGACAAGGGATGGAAGAAGAGTTTATAAAGGATAAACGGTATATAATAAAGAACTCAACCCTGGAACGGTGGAATAGATGAAAAGGATATTATCGGTATGGATTATCTTTCTACTTTACTTGCAGGTAATGGGAGGGTTCCACCTCTATTCCAAAGGAAATATCCGACAATCCGACATCTCGACAATACCGTCCTTATCCCTCGTTCCGTTCGAGACCATGGAGACGGTCACTCTTGATCAAGGGAACGATACCCGTTCTACCGACAAAACTTCAAGATCCCTTGTTCAGATTGAAAATGACGAAATGGGTGGCTCGTGGTTCGACGATTTCGATGATACGAGCGGGATCTCTCAACAGCAAAATGTGAATGTAAGCGGCGGTAAAGTGAATAATGATTTATGGATGTTTAAAAAACCGTTAACGATCACCAGCAATGGTGGGCCTTTCAGTAATTACCCACTTAACCTAACACTGGAGCCGGCCAATTTCGATTATTCGAAGGCGAATCCTCGGGGGGACGATATCCGTTTCAAGGATAGTGACGAAAATAATTTGAATTACTGGATCGAGGAGTGGAACTCCAGCGGCGTTAGCAAGATATGGGTGAACATAACAAGTATGTCTCTCGGAATTTCTCAGATATGGCTGATCTACGGGAATCCTCACGCCAATCCCGCTTCCAACGGTACTAAGGTCTTTTCTTATTTCGATCACTGGGTCACTGACAACACGGGAAACTGGATCTACGGGACTCCCGACATAGACAACAATCATCACACATACTGGGAGAACACGACTTCTCAATCCGATGATCGGATCCTTAACACGCAATTCAGTATTAAGAGCTGGAACAAAGGAGCATGGGATTGGGCCGTCATGGGCTGGTCCTCCAATCGCAGCAGTCTTTGGGACGAGGTGGACCACTGTCTGGTGCAGTGGAGCATGAAAGAGAGTGACGGCGCAAACGATTCATTGATACCAATACGTCTGAGTATCAATAATGGGCCGAACTCATCTGTAACGCCGTTCAAGTACGTCCCAAAGCCGAACCCAGACCACGATCTATCTTTGAAGATATATTATCGCTCCGAAAGAGTTGCGTATGAATGGAGGGATCTCACAAACGGAAGCCTCCTTGCCGCTGATGAGATAAACGGGTTAGCTAACGTATCGTCGCCTGCGGTCTCGCGATATTATTTCCTACAACAGGTGGACAGTGCCGGGGGTAACTTTTCCTGGCTGCCGCCAACCCATCTTAAATGGGGAAATCACCCAGGTAACGGAGGCTGCGAGTGGCAGTTCGATTACTGGTTCATTCGAAAATATTCAGTATCTACTTCAATAAATTACGGCGTGGAGGTACAAGGGCTTTTAGCATCTATCACATCGATTCCAGTCATACTTCCCGACAATATGTACTGGGATGTTCTTTCCGTGATTAAGTCGGAACCAATTGGCACAAACGTTAAATTAACCCTTTATGACACCGATACAGGTTCAGTAATTAATAAATTCGAGAATCTCACGGATTCCAATATCAACCTTAGTCATTTGAACGAGATGAATGTAGGTTCCATAAGCGTGAGAGCGTTTTTTTTCAGCACTCCACGGGTAGCACCTTTCATGGAATCGTGGGGAGTACAGTGGGTGGATTCATTAACATGGAGGGATAGCTTTACCGGTAAGGGTATGTGCAGCGGGGGCGTGGAAGGTAGTACTGATATGAACACCGTGGGGCTGTGGCATTTCAACGAGGTGAACGGAAATGCGATAATCGATGAAAGCGGTCTGGGGAATAACGGTACGATGAAGAATATGAATCCCGGGAATCGAGTTATTGGAAGGTTCGCAGGAGGACTGAAATTCAACGGGAGTACCAACTACGTGGAAATACTCAACAAGCCTAGTTTGCGGAATGTGGGTAATTTCACAATAGGCGCTTGGACAAGGCGTATGGCTCCTTACCTTGAGGAGGATTGGCGCAATATAGGAACAATAGCAAGCAAGGGAAGAGACGTCCAAATTGGATCCTATAATCTCCAGACAAGTGTCAATTCCTCAAATTATATTAGGTATATATTCAATATTCATTTCCTTGACAGCGCTGCGAATGGTGATACGGTGGAATGGCAATCCCCGTTTTTAATCGGGACATGGCATCACGTTGCTGCGAGATATGCCGGCGTGGAAATGAGCCTTTGGGTGGACGGTGTGATGCGTGCAAAAAAGGATGTTCGAGACAGACCCACCACGGTGAGCCAGTCACATTTTTCCATCGGGAGAATGACCGGATCTGAGTCGAGGTACTATTTTGGTGGTGAGATCGACGAGGTCCGTTTAAGCAATGTTGCCCGTACTCAAGAGGAGATTATGAATGATTATCTTGTGGGGATTTCAATTTCTGGTGGAAGGGCTATGCCACCAAATGAATATTCGAATGTCAGCCTACTTTCAAATCTCGTATATTTACCCTCCACCTTTACATGGTCTACCTTGCGAATCCATCGCTCGGTCCCGGAGAACACCTTCTTGAACATATCCATACACGATGCGGTCACCGAAGAGATATTGTTGAGTGAAATAACCGATCTAGACACCGCTGAATTGGATCTTGCGGGATCCATAAACGCCCGCGAACATGGGATAATTTACCTGAAAGCAAATTTTATATCAAACCGACAACTGTCTCCAGTCCTCTTTGATTGGGCCTTGAACTGGTCACTAGCGGAATCTCCTCGATATCTGGTAGATATAAATGACATTGTTATCCCCGAGGAAACCACAGAAAGCCGATTATTGAATTTGTCAAAACATTTTTATGACAGGTATCATAAAATCGAGCCATCTCAGTACACTTTGGAGAATATTTCGGACAACACGAACCTGATTCTTGAACTTATCGAAGATGAACTCCACATCGCAGAACTTTCCGAGAACTACTCTGGGAATATATCCCTGTCAGTAATTTCTAAAAACATCTACGGATTGGAAACCCGGTCTAATCAATTTTTTATAAGAGTGATTAATGAAGATGATCCGCCTGTGTGGATCTCGACACCCCCGCCCATCGTGCTTCAGGAGGACGCAAATTATACGACGGATTGGTCACTAATAGAATACATTTTCGATGGCGACGGGAATCCTATCGACCCGTTCGTGAGCCCGTCCACGAATCTCATTTCGATTCGCCTTGAGAAGGATCTTCGCATAACAATAATTCCGAGTAATGATTTTTTTGGCGAAACAAGCCTCGAAGTATATATTCGTAACATTTCAACCCCTTCCAGGTCCGCGCAAAATATGTCCATACCCGTTACGGTTATTGCGGTGAATGATGCCCCACTTGTCAGTTTAATATCCCCCGCAGACGAGGCAGTATCGGGAGATGTGGATGTTACATTTTCATTCGAAGCATATGATCCGGACAATGGCCTGGAGGAGTTACGTTACGATCTTTACATGGATCAGAACAAGGATCCCGGTATTTTCAGGACCAATATTCCAAGAGGTATAACAATAAGAGGACTGGGATCCGGTTTAACCTATTACTGGTACGTTCTGCCTCACGACGGGAAGCTATCTGGAGAGTGCAGCAACGGTATCTATAGTTTTACCGTGGACGAGGAATTAGAGTTCCCAAAAGTAAATCTTCTTTCTCCTTTGAGCGGCATGGTATATAATAAAACGGAGGTGACACTGACTTGGGAAAGTACCGAGTCGGCCCGAGATACCCTTCGGTACCGCATCCTCCTGGGTCCATCAAAAGATAATATGATCGAGATCGCCACTATAACTGAAACATCCCATCTATTGACAGACCTTTCGGTTGGATTGATTTACCACTGGACGGTCATTCCCATATCGGGTAAAAACGAGGGGCGGTGTTCAAGCGGTATAAATTCTTTTACCATCGACACGGGTTTTCAACCGGTATATAAAGTCTCCATCGAATCGAACTTTTCGTTGGTGAAGGTTCCTTATGGTGCCGGATCGGATTTCAATATTACTCTTGTAAATAACGGCAATCTTCCCGTCAAGGCAAATTTGTTCATAGAAGGTATCATAAAGGGATTCGCGGATATTACCAATAGTGTCGTACTTTCCCCCGGAGAAAGCAAGAGGGTTCAGGTCAGTATTTACAATACTTCCTCTCTCAATCCTGGGGAATACAATCTTAGCATAGAAGCCCATCACGCTGGGGGCGTAAATAAAATTACATTTCGGGTGGACATTCTTCCAAAACCGCAGGATTCAGATGACGATACGGACCAAGGCAATGCTAACACTGTCAAAGAAACTTCAGATAGTATTTTTATATATATTATTCTAGGTTCCCTGGCACTTATTGTCGGAGTCATAATCATAATAATCGTATTGATGAAAAAACAGAAACGATCGAAAGAAAAGAGGGCGATTCCGGGTGGAACAGCAAATGCTAAACAAGTTGAACCAGTGCTCAATAATATCCAAATGGAGCCGATAAAAGGTCAAGCACCAAGCAGCTTCGATAATACGGCGAAATTCGCACCAAGCGTCAAACACTCCTACGCGCGCAGAAGTGAAACACGGTCTCATGCAGGGGTTGGGATTCCTCCCTTATCGTCTAAGCCGGAATCCTCTTCACACCCGACACAATCCGCCATTCCTTCTGATATACAGCCATCTCAAACCATGATGTCCTCAACGGGAGCCACCACTACGACCGTGCCGGTACCCACGGCCTCCGATACTGCAACGAACCACCAAAGGAGTGCTGAGAATCAGGTATCCATGACCAAAACTTCGTCACCGCCGGCCCCTCAACAAGGAGCCCATGGTCCCCAGATAATAGGCGTCGATACGGGATTTGGCATAAGCGATCTCTTTTTGGTGTATGTTGATGGCCGTCTAATCAAATCGGTATCCTTCGAAACACAGCTGCGGGAGAATATGGATGAGGATATCATGAGCGGGATGCTGACCGCAATAACGGATTTCATAAAGGATTCGTTTAAAGAGGATTCCGGTGCGCTCAAGACCCTTCAATACGGTAAGATGACCATTTTCCTCGAACGTGGTGTGGGTATGTATCTGGCTGTCGTTTTCCATGGCACTGCTCCACCTGAACTTCGGGAAAAGATAAGATTTCTCCTCATACGATTATGGGAGAAGTACAAGTATAGATTGAAGGTATGGGACGGCAGCGAAGACGGTCTCGAAGGTTTGGATACAATGCTGGAATCCATCATGGCTGACCGTATACCCGAAGAAGAGCCTGAAGAACCCCCAGAGGAGCCTCCTTTGGAATCACCTGCAGGTCTTCCAGCCATCTCAACTGCCACCGAGGCGATAATGTGCGCTATTTGCATGGGTGTTGTGAAACCCGGACTTGAAATAATGACCTGCTCCTGTGGTAGCAAGTTGCACCGGTCCTGCGGTGAAAGGGTGGAGACTTGTCCCAAATGCGGGGTATCTCTCGTTGCGGACGTTGTGCCGGAGGAAAAGGAGGAAAAATCGACAGGCCCCAGGCGATCCACTGCAACCGAGGCGATAATGTGTGGAATATGCATGGGAGTTGTTAAGCCGGGCCTGGATATAATAACATGCAACTGCGGTAAGATATTTCATCCGTCCTGTGCCGAACGAATAGGGGAATGCCCCAAATGCCAGGGTACAATTTTTCTTTCGCCTCCTGATTCTCATAAGGAGGATGTACCCACCGGTGATGGAGCGATGATCACCGGTACGACTGAGGCAATACTATGCAAAATATGCCTGGGTGTTATAAAGCCCAGCCTCCCGGTATTGAACTGCAAATGCGGTGTCCAGTATCACGAGGCATGTGCGGTAAGGCTCGGGAATTGCCCCGAGTGCGGGGCAGATTGCATGTCGGTTAAGAACCTTTTCAGAGTTGATTCGCTATCGCCGGAATTAGTGCCCACTGCAGATAGGAGCCTAGCGCCTCAGGGGGATATTATGCAGAAAGATACGTTGGCACTAACCCAAAAGGTTGAAGATGGGAAATCCGGAGAAACGGACGAATTCAGAATTGATATATAAATAAAGAAAAGTTCTGGAGATGCCTGTATATGAAAACGTTTGATGTCGTAGTGGTCGGAGCGGGGCCAGGAGGGGCTACCGCAGCGAGGTATGCGGCCATGTCGGGAGCTTCGACGCTTTTATTGGACAGACGCAGGGAGGTTGGAGTACCCGTGGTATGCGGTGAGCTTACTTCCGGTAGCACCTTTCCTGAGTTCTCTCTTGATTCCGACGGTCCATGGGTCGCACATCAGATGGGTATCACGAGAATAGTATTTCCCGAAGGAAAGATTTTGGATTTTCACGGTATTAAGCTTGTCACGCTGCACAGGGACATTTTCGAGAAACATCTCGTGGAAATGGCCATGGATGAGGGAGCTGAGATCCGGATGAATACAACTGTCCGGGGGGTAACCGACCCTGGTGAAACTTCTACCTCAACGCACGAGACAAATAACGACTTGTCGTTTGGAGGCGTAGTACTGAAGAACGGTGAACAGGTCCGGGCAAAGGTGATTATTGCCGCCGACGGTGTCAAGAGCACAATCGGAAAATCCATGGGGATGGTCCGGGCACCTGCTATACGCGATCTCGGCCGAGCAATGAAATACATAGTTCGATCGAAAAACATCGACCAGAGCATGGGCCAATTCTTTGCCGGTGAGGAAGGAACCCAAGGGTACGCGTGGATACTTCCAAAAGGGAACGATACTGCCAATGTCGGTATAGGAACCTTGGGTGGTACGAGAACGTTTTTAAGGCCGGCTCTAGACAGGTTTATCGAAAAAAGGATTCCGGGAGCCCATAAAGAGAGTTTCACCGCGGGATGTCTACCTGTCACACTTCCTCCCACGAGAACGGTTTGGAAAAACGTGATGCTGGTGGGAGATGCGGCCTCCATGGTAAATTCGGTGGGGGGGGCCGGTATCCGCAATGCCATGGTAGCCGGAAGGATCGCAGGAAGGATCGCGGGAGAGTATGTTCAAGAGTCCAAGCCGATGTCCTATCTTGAGAAATATGAAAAAGCATGGCGAAAGAAGCTGTATCCAAGGTTGAGAATGAATTATTTTATTAAGGAACTGATGTGGCATTCCGAAACTTCTTCAAAGCATTTTTACCCGTTGATCGCACCTATGAACCGTATTATGAATATGGTTCCCGGACTGTTGTCCTGGATCCAGAATAAGCAACACATGTGATGACTTTCAGCGTACTTTTAGTTAACTTTAGTGAGTGAACAAAAAACACTTTTATTATAAATAAATCGCAAAACAAGTCCCCCTGGCCAAGACAAAACCATCGAGATAAAAGTGCAGACACATTACGAAAACGTAAAAAACAAATCGAAAAATTCATTCATTTTTGATCCGTATCATTTCTTTGATTGCATCGACCAAATAATAAGATCCGACTATAATGAGTAAAACTGCATATGGAATATAAAATGCGATATCAACAAAATCGGTGAAATACAAGAATGCAGCCAGTAATGATGAGATAACTATACCGATGATGATATACTTTAATTCCATCATATTTTTTTTCTTCTCATCCATGAACATCCATCCACTATTCAGTGGTTCATGAAGTTGGATCCTGGGATTAACTAGTAATGGAAAGTGATGGTATGAATTAGTAGGGGTGGAAATAAATCAAACTTTTAGTAAACACCAAAAAAGAATCGATATCCACACCAACTCTAGTGCCTATATATGTTGTCATGATGGTCAAAATCCTCAAATGTAACTGTTTTACTTTTTTCATCAACCGAAAAAATCAAAACAAAGTGCTGGTCGATATGTACTCTTTTCAAATGCTGCAATGGAGAACGTAAATTCTTAAAACGGTGAGGGTTCTTTAAAATATGCGGTATTTTATTCAAAATCAATTCATACTGTTTTCGATTTTTCTTTACTAGTTTTTGAAGTATTCTATCGAGATGAGTGGTGATATAGATGGAATACATCCGTAGGAATCCCTTTCGGTGACCGCCACTGCTTGGTGGCGGAGGCGGAGGGGAAGCAGATTCCTGCGTTTCCGAGGATGAAACCCGCAGATTCATCTGAGGGTGATTCATTTACTCATACCTCTTTCGAAGATCCTCTAAGGTGCCAATCTTGATAGGCTTTTCTTCCATTATTCTTCGGGCCTTTTCGATGTATTCAGGTCTGAGTTCAGGTTCCAGAATATTTTCCTCATATTGAACCGCCATCATATCTATCGCTTCTGATTTGTTCCTTAAATTGTACTTCGCCTTGACAATGTTCAGTATATGATTGGTATGATTTTCTATATTTACTAAAGCCTGAACCATTTACATCACCTTAATATTATATTAATATTGTATTAATATTACATATATGTTTTTGAAATATAAAAAATTTACCCGCCGAATCCACTGAATTTATTCCTTCATGGGTCTAATACCCCGGAGCTTGTTCCGAGATTCAATTCTTTGCGATAGTCCGGTCCCGAAGGGAATAAATTCCGTAATGCCCCGGAGCTGCTCCGAAGTGAGCGAAGCGAACGATGGGATAGGAATTTTTAGGGCTTCGCTTTACTTTTTAGACAAGCACATCTTTTATTCCTACATCCTGACTTACAATTACAATTATGGTTCTTTTTCATCCTTATAACTCCTTAGTCGCTAATAATATCATATTGTTAAAAAATCTTATGGTAAATTGGCCCAATGCTTCCAATTTCAGAACGCCACCTCACTTTACCCGATTGTGAAAATAGGCTCCGACAACCACTTTAATTCTGAACCATTTATCCGCACAAGACCGGTGGTTGCTTGACGATTTTCTCCTATCATCGTAAAATTACAAATCATGTATTCTTTCTCAATCTTTTCCAACCATCCAATCCCGATAGCTTCAATAAGTACATGATCCAACTTCTGTAAAGTCTGAAATACTATCTCCATTTCTTCAAATAGTGGGAAAAAGTATAGATTATCATAATTGTAAGCAGTCCCTATTTTTTTAAAAACAGTTTTCGATATAGAGCTAATCAATTCTTGCATATTTGATGCGGGTAGGGTCTGCACTCTGGAAACAAACCAACCTCCCTCCAACTCTTTCTCTCCAAATTCTTTTTTGCCTTTCTCAATGAAATTTGTTGCACTTTCTTTAAAAAACTTACAAGCAAGCTTATAGGATTTTTTATTCATTTTCCTCACCTTTTATGTGAAAACCAGAGAGATATGTCACCCCTCTACGATTTGAGCGTAAGCACATTATCCAATTTAATTGCTGTGATTAGCTTTTCATACCAATTCTCTTGTCTCTTTCCACTGTATCTGCTCTCCGGATATGTCCCGATCGATGAGTGATAACTTCCGTTATTGTACCAATGATCATACACATCAATCCAATGGTTGATCTCAGAAATATTACGTTTCTTACCGATACGATGTCGAAGAAAGCGCTTCAATCCCTTTTGGAATACACTCAGTTTTCTAAGAGTCTGTGGATGGTGAATCGAACTCCAGATATGCTTCTCATCAAGCCACTCATCGCAGTACTTCCTCATCTCAGCATTCGCTCTACTAAACTGAGCGCCATTATCGGTCAGTAGATTATCATACTTTCTCCGGATCAGGGTCTTCATGGCATCTATGACTGTAGTAGTGGTAGCATCCGGGATCGCCATTGCCCATCCTTTCCTGGAATGATCGTCCTCCATGGTCAGAATATTAATCCCATTTAGTTTAGTTAGATCTGCTTGAATCAACCGATTTGGATGGCCCCATTCAAAACTTCGCCATTCTTTCTGAAGCAGCTTCATGGTGTGTCACTCCTTTGTTTTGGTTTGTTGGTACTAACCCTAATAGCAAAGGGGTGACACATGTTTTTGGGTTGCACAAAATAATAACACCGAAACGGATGAAAAGTAGGGGAATATTTCCCGGATTTATAGCAAATAAGACTGAGATTGCTCGGTTTTGGCAAAAATACATAGTTAAAAATATCATTTACAATTCATAGCCATTTCTATGATGCCAGTCATCCGGAACTCCGGATATATGTTGAAACGGAATCGATCGAAATCAGAGAAAAAGCGGTAAGAAAACCATCAAAATATACTCAAAATAGGACTGGGTAATAAACTATATATATAATTTATTATAATTCATAAAGAGTTTAAGCAAACTAATAGAGGTGAAAAACATGTATGGAAAAATGAAAAGAATAATTGTAGCCACCATGGTAGCGATTATGATGTTGAGTGCTTTTCCTTTGATGGTAAATGCCGCAGAGGAAGATGCTCCCGCACCAGGTCGCGCAGGTGAGATAACAGTAAACGAAATAGCCGTAAACACACAAATACCATTCGAAGAGAACGGTACGAACGGAAACGGAGAATATTCGATAGGAGTAAATTTTACTCTAGCACATCAGATGATGAACGTGAACGTGACCATTAATGTCACTCACGACGGTGGTTCTGAAGCCAACACATCAGAAAAGGGAAACCTATCGCCAGGAGATCATGTTGTCCTGATGAATGACCAATTCAACTTTACCGATCCCGGACTTTACAACATAACTGCCTCCATCGAGGGGTGGTTGAACGGTACCGGAATGGTGAATGGATCAGCGAATATGACTGGTGTGAACTTCACGACGATAATCGATTTCATGGTAAACATCAGTATCGATGCCCCCGAAAAGGACGGTTTTTACGGACAGGGAAACATAGGGATACTGGCCACCGTTACAAACATGGGGAATTCCAATTTAGTGGATACCAATGTCTCCATTGAGGTCTTAAACGTCTCCAGCCAGATCGCTGAGCAGTTCACGGAGAGCTTTGAGGAAATCGAGGTCCTGGCAGCCAACATGGTGTCAGACCCTGTAGAATTCTTCTGGGAGCCTTCCGCCCAAGGTGCCTTCAACATTACTATCAATGCAAGCAACACCGGCGTAACCAACGGTACCACCTTACAGGTGCAGATAAAGAACATCCCCGATATCCATCTGGTCAACTTGACAGGATTCGGTGACACCGGGGGTGTACCGAGTACATTCTTCGATGTGACTGTTCTTTTGAACAACACCGGTAATGCAGTGGGAACGGGTACTGTTCACCTGGAGATATATCCGGCTGCAGACCCAGCAAATATATTGATCGATCTTACGAATACGTCAGGCAACATTACTCCGGAAGAGGGAACTACTTCCACCAGAGAAGAAGCCAGTGTGATATTCCAGGGTCTTTCGATTCAGGACGAAGGATCTTACAAGGTTAAGGCAAGCCTCGTGGGCACAGCGGAAGTTTTGATAAAGGATCTGGTCATAGGAGTTACTCCCAATCTTCCACCGGAATTGCTTAACGTTTCGCTTACTCCAGATCCCACAGCAGCCAATGTTCTCGTTGATGAGGTGATCGTGTTCTCGGCTGTCTACAAAGATTTCGACGACGACGTTGGAACCTTAAAGGTTTACATAGACAACGTTTCCCACGACATGGTCAGCAACGGAAGCACAAGCTGGGGAAGCGGCGTAACCTTCACGTACAACTGGACCGCAACAGCAGCAAACCATTCGTACCATTTCGTCGGTACGGATGCCAATGCAGCCAGTGTCCTCAAGGAACACGTTGATTACAACTTCACAATACACGAGCCAACAGACGGGTGGTTGTATGGGAAGGTCACTGATGCGGACGGAAATGTTTCCAACGCCTCGGTAATCATCTACATAACGGCGATGAATGCAACGAACGTCACTTACATCGATAAATACTACAACAACACCGCGGACTCGAACGGGTCTTTTTCGGAATTCCTGCCCTTCAGCGATACCAAGTACGTCATAATGCTTGATGAGACCTGGCTGGCTGACAATGGTTACGATGTACCCGCAGTGAACAAGCAGCTCTTCGAGATCAACGCCCTGAAGCCTAAGGCCTGGGTAAATTATACCCTTGTAAATGCAACACCTCCACCTCCCGATACATATCTGGTGGGTACCGCACTTGCAGGCGCAGACAATCTTACCGGCGTCACGGTCACCGTGGAGATATTCAACGACGTGATTGGCAACATGAGCGTCGTCGTTGACAGCGTGAACGCAACCGTCAACACCACCACCAGGACCTGGATGAACCTCACGGCCACAAGCGGAGTCAACGGCTCGTATGCCATCAAGGGAGTCCCACACGGTCTCTTCGCCATAGACGCGGCCGATGTCACCGGCACAAGAGTATACCGCCATGACGTGGAAAAACCCGATGGGGCCTCTCGGGGCTGGTGGTTGGTAACCTACTCAAAGACCGATTATCTAACCGAAAAGATATCCTTGGAGTTCAAGGAGGGCAAAAACACAACGTGGAATGTCACCCTGCCCCTTGATATAACGAACAAATACAATATTACCGGTAAGGTCGATCCAATTGATGCAAAAGTGATGATCGGAACGACTGTGGTGACCGTTGTCAACGGTAGTTTCACCATTACGGGCCTCATTGCAGATACCTACGAGCTAACTTTCAGCGCCACGAATTATAACACCACCAATGAGACCGTCATCATAACCGATGCTGACTGGGACCTTGGAACCGTAATTCTCGTATGGAATAATCCTGACGTGGAACCACCCACATTCACCATGACACTCGGACCATGGATGGAGAACAAGGACGATGGAAAGCCTGGCATCAAGGTCTCCTTCACTTACGATGGTGAATTATGGAGCGCTGTAACAGGATCTAATGGAATTGCAGAGTTCAAGGAGTTCCCTCTAAGGGATATGCCCGCCGGTATAACAGTAACCCGAGAATATGGTGATCACAAGGAAACAGGTACCGATTGGGACTATGATGAATTTGAAGGAGAGACGATTAAATCCGATCCCGATGGTAACAGCGTACTTCTCATCGTCGCCATTGTGGTGATAGTATTCATCATCATCATTTTGGTGGTACTGGCCATGAAATCCAAGGGAAGCGAGGAAGACCTCTACGACGATGAGATACGGGAATACGAGTGCCCGAGCTGTGGCGCAATAGTCACGTCCGACATGGACACCTGTCCCGAGTGCGGAGAGAGCTTCGAGGAAGAAGAGTTCAGGTGCCCCGAGTGCAGCGAGATGGTTGAGAAGGATGCCACCATCTGCGATTCTTGTGGTTCTGAATTCGAGATGCCCGAGAAGGTCGAGGAGGAGATCGAGGAAGGGGAAGAAGGAGACGAGCTGGAACCCCCCGAGGAAGATGTCCCCGAAGCCATCGATGAGTTCGATGTAGAGGACGAGGATGACGAGCTTGAGGGCGTCGAGGATATGGAAGACGAACTCGAAGAGGAAAGCCTGGACATGGACGACGACGAACTCGACGAACTCGAGGACCTTTAAAGGTCCTCAATTTTTTCTTTTTTTTATTTTCCCTTTTTTTTTATTTTTAATTTTGGCGAGCAGGAATGCTATCCATATTTAGCTTGTTAGTCACGATTTAAACAATCCAGGATATTTTCCCCTGATATTTATTATTCGAAGGCCAGCTCCCGTTTCACTCCGGTGCCCATATCGTTCCGCAACACCCTGCAGGCGTTGCTGCACCCTCGGTGGATGCACCTACGGGTGTAACTTCGTCACACCTGAGCCCGACATATAATCGGAGATTATATTAGGGTTCGGAGAAACTTACAATAGGCAAATCTGCCTCCTTGGTCGGCATTAGGCCGACCTTAAATATTATATATTTATGACGTTATCGACCAAGTGACCTTGATTGCAATAAAAAAAAATTAAGATGCAAGACAAAACGTAAACATCATTATCCAAATTTAGGGGAGCTCCTAGTGGTGAAGTTCCCGGGCGGCGATGAAAGACAATCCGTTCTCCGTCAATGCCCTTGCAGTGTTGTTCACGGCGTCGTGCTTGTCGAGGAAGTTCCTCTCAAGATGTGTCGCAATACCCTGCTCCTCGATATCCTCTTTCGTGAGGAAATAATCGAGAATGCTGGAAGGTCGCTCTCTCGTCTCTTCCACCTTCACCTCGCCCCCCTCGTGCTTGGCGCTTATATTTTTTACACGCGGCGTGATCTCAATTAATTCGGTACGGCGGTCATAGGGCTGGCGGACTATGGCCCTGTAAGTCTCCAGAATATGATGTTCGAACCTGACCACGTCCTCGAAACCCAATGCCTTCCGGATACCGGAAGACAGCTCGATGGTCACGTTATCCACGGAATTGGAAAAATTGAAACCGATCAGGGAACTGGTACCGTCGGGTCTTGAGAACAATTTGGCGGTCATTAACGTCCATAACACGGAATAGGGATTATCGTTACCCATGAAAACAGATATCTTGAACTCGATGTCCACCCCTATCTTGTGCAGTAGATATCCCAGCAGCACCGTACCGGGATTGATATTTAAAACCTGTCTCACGCCGTACTCCGTGTAGTAATGCAAAAACTCATCGAGCCATTGTATTGCATGTTCATTGGGCTGGCCCACTCCGCCGAAATAACCGGTTATTGTCTCCGGGCCCCCAAGATGGACGTTGGACCCATCGGTTCCCTTGGTGTCCAGCGTCTCGCACCAGCTGGAGCCTATGATCTTCATTGCCGCGGCAAACGCCAGTATGTCATTGTCTTTCACCTGCTCTGCCATGTTCCGGACCCTTATATACCTGCCTGGCATCAGCTCGCGCCGTTCCACAGCCTGTCTCGCGGAGACCATGAGCCAGGGAAAATACTGGGCAGCAGACAGTTCCAGAGTAACGGCATAATCATCCTTGAACGACATTTTTTTATTAACTTCTCCCAGCACTTTCTCTCGATATTCCTCTTCGCTGATGAAGGCTCTGTTATCTTTCTGTTCACGGAGCCATTGCAGGTCTTGCACATAGGGCGAATTCAATTCTGCCAATCGCCGGATAAGATTTTCCGGTTTTCCGTTCTCCATCGCCTTATTGTTGATCTCTCGGACACCGCCGTACTTCTCGATGACCGATAGAAACGAAGTGATCATTGGGTTTCCAGGGTCCAGGAGAAAAAGGTTGAGTTCGTCGACGACCTCTGAGGATATCTTTAAGCTTTGTTGGAGGGAAGAGTCCATAAATAACACTCCTTTATGGTCGTGTCTCACAAGAGGCGTGGATACCGCCCCGGATAACTAATAGATCCGTGAATCTTTAGTTGATATGAAAAGATCATCCCATTAAGGAAATGATGGCTTCCGCAGGGTTCCCTTCGTTCTCCTGGAGAGCCTTCTTGGCCGCCTCGTAGCTTACCCCCGCCTGTCCCATAACGATCTGTATGTCCTCTTCAGGGATCTTTATGGCACCTTCCTTCTCGATTATCCGGGGCTCCCCAACGATATTGAACGTCGTTTGGCCCTGGGTCACCATCATGGAAACTGAAGCGTCGTCGAACACGTACTCCCGGTCAGCTGTACGGATCAATATCTTTTCGACATTATCCAATTCCTCCACCTCGATCCCCATTCTCTTCATCATCATCTTCATCTTTCGGGGATTCATCCCTCTACCTAGACCGGGTATCAAAATATCGCTTCCTATATGTTCCTCTTGAAAAGGTATCTACTGTAACCTGTGGCCGAGCCGCCCGATGCCACTTTGAACTTCCCTTTTTTGAAGATCTCTCTCTTCTTGTTTATGGTATTGTCACTGGCATAGAGTTCCGCGCCCACCGTTTTTATACCCTTCTTTTTCAGTATCGATACCACATGTTTCAAGAGTCCAAGCGCATAACTCTCCACGGACCAGTCGTCGATGTTGAAGGAATTGATCGTTCCCTCCCTGCCCTGATAGGCAAATTCGCACATCCCGATCCTCTTTGATGCATCCTCGGTGTACAATACAGTGGAGTTCACTTCCCCACCTGTCATCATCCGTACCACCTTGGTCTCGTAAATAACCTTGATCCTAGGCGAAAATAGACCGCCCGTTTTTATCTTTTCGAAGGCGTGTTCAGCCATTTTTATTCCCCTGGTAATTTTCCACGATCCATTATGTTCAGATCATGTTGGATTACAAAAGTATCATATAAATGTTTTTACCGTTTTTAGAAAGTTGCCGACATTATCCATTACGAGAAGGGTGGGTCCACTAAGTTTGCAATGAGTTACGGCCTTCCCAGAGATAGCTAACGAGATCGGCTTCAGGCACGCTCTTCTGTTCTCCTGAATTCATGTCCTTCACCGCTACGAGGGACCTATTCCTTTCATTCTCGCCAATTATTCCCACATAAGCGGCACCTAAGGAATTGCCGTATTTCATTGCTTTCTTCACATTTCTGCCCCTCAGTTCAAGGTCAACTCTCAAGCCGGCTGTTCTCAAGCTGTTGGCGACCCCCACGGTATATTGTATATCGTCGGGGGAGACCGGGACCAGGAATAGGTCCAGTCTTTTAGCCCGAAATACATATCCCTGGTTCTCAAGCGCCAAAAGCAGCCTGTCGAATCCCAGAGCAAAGCCGCTTGTGGCCACCTCCCTCCCTCCGAACAAAGGTACAAGCGAGTACTCTCCACCGCCGCATATCTGTTTCTCGGCACCCAACATAGGAGCCTCGATCTCGAAGACCATTCCGGTGTAATAATCCAGGCCCCTGACCACTCCAAGGTCAATGTTGAACTTATCTATACCCATGATCACAAGCCAGTGACAGATCTTCCGGAAACGCTCCAGCGGCACAGCAAGCTCAGGGTAATCCCTTTCCATCCCTTCCATTTCCTCCAGCAGCTCAATCCCACCGGTGACATCCAACAAGCTGAGGATGTCGGATACCAGCTTTGCCGAAGTCCCGTTCTCATACAATAGGTCTTCGAGCCCTTCGATGTTCTTCTTGTCGATAAGTACCAATGCCGATGCAAGTGCACTTGTGGGGAGTCCTATCTTCGCCATAACCGTCCTCAATATATCCAGGTAACCGATATTGAGCTGAAAATCTCTCAGACCGGATCTATCCATCAGCTTCACCGCCATAGCGATCAGTTCGGCCAGCGCAAGGGACGTCGAACTACCGATGAATTCAACGCCGAACTGCCAGAACTCGCGGAACCTCCCCTTCTGAGGTCTTTCATACCTGAAGCAGTTCCCGAAATAGTAGAGTTTTTGAGGTTTTGGCCGGTTCTGAAGATTATTGACATAGAATCTCATGGTGGAGGCCGTCAGTTCAGGTCGAAGCGCCAAATTTCGCCCGTTCTTGTCGGTAAAGTTATACATCTGCCCGATTATTCCCGGGCCTGAACGCAGGGTAAAGAGGTCCAGATGCTCGAAGGCGGGCAGGCCGATCTCACCATAACCGAAACTTTCAACGGTTCCTTTCAGTACGGCTAGAAGATGATCCCGCCGGTCCATTTCCTCCGGTGTAAAATCCCTCGTTCCTCTAGGTCTACTTATCATATCTCAATCTCCTGATGAGCCCACTATTAAAAACTTCAAGCCTTATCAATCACAGAAAAATCGTACTAACGAAATGGGAAGAAATTTTTTATCCCTCGATGTGTTTGATGCTTTCCTGGGCCATTCTCAGGGCTTCCTTGTAACGTTCCAGTTCAAATGCCGTTCTCGCTTTCTTGAAATAATCCAGGGCCCGCTCATTCTCAGTGCCATTCACGATCTCTCCAGTGGCATAGAGCACCGTCTTTGCCCTTTCTTCGAGAAGACTGTTCCTTTCCCCCATGAGTTCCTTCAAACAAGCCTGGGATAGCTCGTTAGCACTTTCCAGGAGACCACCCGTAAGGAAATCCGTGGCTCTTTTGATATTCTTCTGAAACTCGGATGTATCCCCCTTCATCCTAGCAACTTCCTCCATTATCGCATGGCAGTTATCAAGTATCCTTTTCAGTTCTTCTCTGAAAACATCTTTTTCAAGACCCCCCAGGGCATTGACGATGATGTTTTTCACCTCTTCAGCTTTATCCAATTCCCCCTGTTTCAGTAAAACCCGCATCTTTTCCAGGTCTCTTCGGGCGTTCAGAACCTCGGCACCCTTTTCCTCTAATATGTCCAGTTCCTTTCTCAGCGAAGTAGCCTCATCCTGCTTTGTCCGTACCATGTTCCGATGAATAAGCTCGTTTATTACTGATGTCGCTTCGCTAATATTCTCATAGGCCAACGCCATGGCTTCCTTGAGGAACAACTTCCTGCTCTCTTCCATCAGAAGAGCGCCCTGGGAAATGTCTACTTCAATTGTTTCTGCGTTCTCCATTGCTTTCTCGGCCTCTTGGTGACTGATGAGATATTTCTCGGTCATGGTCAACCAGTAACTGTTACGAACGTCTTTTTCCGCCCTCTTTGCTACATCCATTGCTAAATCGTACATTCCGGAATTAAACAGGTTTTCGGCCATGACCAATCTATTCAAATGGATGCTTCCATCCATATCCCGATCCTTTGATTTTATGATATTCTTTATCCTGGACGTCTCTTTTTCAAACTTCTCTTTCCGTTTTCGATCTATTTCTTTGGTGGCCAGACCGATAGCCTCTTTGCATAGCCCCTGTATCTCCGAATAACGCCTCTGCCTCTCCGCCTCCTGGGCTTTTATTAGAATCACCTGTACCTCTTTCGCCTCTGAGAATTTTAGCCCCATGCCCCTCATCTTCTCTATGGCCGACGTAATGGAACGGCTCGCCATATCCTGCTCCCGCCTCTTGAGGGCCATGTTCGCCCCGTCCTCAGCCCGTACGAAGCATTTTTCCGCTTCCTTGAATTCGTCACTATCGAGAGCCGCTTTTCCCTCTCCCAGCCAGTGCAATGCGCTGGACGGAGTGAACTGATTCGATTTCATGGCGTTTACCCTTTGAGAAAGATCATTGTAATGGTCCAGAAGGTTCTTTCTTTGCACCCGTAGTTCTATTTTCTCGACCTGTTCACTAAGGAGACGAACGAATCTTAGTTTATCAACAAGTTCCTCCCCGGATGTATCATTTATCTTGTTTAGATAAGAGTTATAAATATCCACGCCCACGATACCTTGGGCCAGCAGCTTGTCTACACCACCCAGCTGTTCGATCCGGGCTACCGGATCTGCGAGGCTTTTATGGATCTCCTTTTCGGTTGAAGCGATTATTAGATTCCTTATCTTTTCTAACTCCCCGAAAGCCTCATCCTCAACGGATCTTGGAACCCCTGGACCGAGACTCGGCATTCCGTCCAGTTTCACATTCAATTCCCGAGATATTTCTTCAGGCAGATATTCCGAAACCTCGCTCAATAGCTTCCTCACACTCTGGACATTGCCGAGGAATAGTGTTTTTATCTCATAATCTTCCATCATTTTGAAGATCTTGCTTAGAGATAGTATCGTTTGAGTCAGTTCCTCGGTTATGGGAATGGCTGAATCGTCACGTAACTTTCTGAGCTTTTTCATGAGCTCTGCTTCATACGCTCGTCCTTCTCCTGCAAGGATCAGGGCATCTTCAAGAGATAGGATCGCCTCGGATATTTCCGCTGTTTTCTCCTTGCGGATCTTCTTTGCCAGTTGAGCCGCTTCCATTATAATATCGTGTCCTTTATTCAATTCCCCGTTCTTGATAAATTTTCGCCCCTGCTCTATCATATTTATTGGTTCACTCTGGTCGATACCATCTGCAGTAAGTTCGTCTACCTGTAGTTTTATCCGCTCGTACTCCTCTTCTGCCAGTTTCTTTTCATACTCGCCTCGTTTTAACTTGAAAACCTTAAAAATATCCTCGTATGCGTTCTTCGCCGCGTCGAACTTTCGATTGACTATTAGTTCCTCGATCTCCTTCAACTCTTCTTCGAAATGTTCCTTTTCGATAGGTAGATCGATGACCGATTCCCGCAAAGCGTCGATCTTGGCCTGGAGTTCACCCATTATTCTCATCTCGTCGCAAGCACTAATAAATGGTTTCAACTGATGCGCGCACTTTCTGTGTTTTTCTTCCGCGTAATTATCCCTTGCAGTCTTCATCATGGATTCAAGATGACTGATGTCGAAAGGGAGCTTTCTGATATCTTTCATCAATAATTCTGCAGTATAGAGAAGTCCATTGGCACTATCCTTGAAGAACAGAGCTCGTTTCTCCTTGGCCAGTGCTATACACTCAATCCCTTTGGCCAATCCTTTCTCCGTGTTCCCTCCATCGTACATCTCTCTGGCCTCGGCCAAGATTGCCAATGGTTCGGTCATGTCGACACCTTCCATACTGTATTTATTTAAAAGGGCCGCATTACGTTCTAGGTTGCTGTCGAGAAGATGGAGCTTGAACGTGGTCTCCTGCTCCCTGGCGCTATGAAGAGCATGCCGGATATCATCCAGTATGGATCGTTGCTCGTCATCGGGGAGTTCCTTTCTATCACCTAAGGTCTCCCGGATCTCACCCAGTAATTGAAGAGATGATGATATCTCCACGCCCTGTTCTTCAATGCCGCTGCAGATATCGGAGGTTTTTTCCATTTCCTCTGATACTATTCTCAGATTATGTCGGTTCTTCAGGTCAACCAGAGCTTCCTTCCCCTTATTGACATACACCTCTGCTTCATCCAAAACCCCCTTGTCCAAGAGAAGTTGGCTCATATCCATGAAGGATTTTTCCTCCTTCATTTCTATCTTAGATACCCCCATCTCCGTAAGATTATCATAGATGAGCTTGTTGGTTATGATCACGCCGTTGATCTTCGTCTTCAGGTAATTGAATTTGGCGGAGGTGATGGCCTTCTTTGCTCTTTCCAGCAGAATGACTGATTTATCATAATCCTCTCTTTTGAATTCTCTCTTCCCTTTATTGAACAATGAGGAGCCTTCGGATACGTCCACTCCGATTTTGCGGGCATCTTCCTCAAGGGTTCTGATATTGTCAATTGATAAGCATATTTCCTGGCGCCTTTTCTCGAAGGCCGCTTTCTCGATACCCTTTTGAAACCATTCTATACTTGGCCCGAAGTGTTCCTTGTCAAGTAATTTTTCGCCTTTCTGGATGTATACCATGAGAGGAGAGCTTGCGCCGCCAATTTCTTCAATTTCGGATATGATATCTTCAAGTAGCCTCTTTGTGGAGATGGCTTTCTGTTTCATGTATTCCCGACTTCGACCCCTTACATCATCCTCGAACTGGACGATACGGGCCAATATCTCTGTGGAAACTTCTTCCCTAACCTCATCGTTTAGTTCGTCCAATCGATCGAAATAATCTGAAAGGTCGAAACCACCCCCGGAGTCCTTTTCTATAAATTCAACCACACCTCTGCTTCGGCTTAAGCGGTCCAAAGCTATTTCCAGGTCAAACTCCCTCTCCCTTTTCGCACCTTCCTTTAATGCGAGCTTACAATATGCATTAACTTCGCTGAAATTGTTTTTCTTCAATAATTCCCCTGCATCGCGGTAGAGGTCGCCCATGAGATCGGTGTCCACACCCTTGGTCGAAAGGCGGTCCAATTCCTCTTTGACAGTATCCAGAGATGACTCGGAATTCCCAAGCTTATGATCGAGCTCTAGTGAATCCCTGATCTTCTTCACCTTATCGATTACCTTGTAAGCCTCATCGAATATTCCCTTTGAAACGTTGGATTCAGCAGCCACCAGCAGGGTTTCCATCTCCATGGTGTCCACACCTTCTTCGCTCAGACTCTGCCTTTGAGTTTCCAGTTCATCCAGAAAGATACGGACCTTGCCCCTGTGGAAATCGATTTCGATCTCACGAATGTCCTTCTGTCTCTTCAATATCGCGGACCTGGCTTCGGAGAAGGATCCCTTCGATATCATTCTCTTTATCTTCAATAACTTACTGTCCATACCAGTTACGTCAGCACCCCTGTTAGCAAGTTCGAAAAGGGCGTCCTCAAGTTCATATAATTGGGTCAATAATTGATTGGTTACAAAGAAATCTCTGGCGGATTCTGCTTCCATCCATCCCTTTTTCAACAGTTCCGCTGTGGTATTATATTCCTTCATCTCAAGGTGACGGGTACAATTGTCAATGATGGAGTACAGGGAAGAAACATCCACATCCTTTTTGGAGAACTTGTCAAGTAGAGACTTGAATTCATCGATCTCTTTTCGGTAGAAATCGTCCCGGTAGGAATGGAATTTTTCTTCCATCACTCGATCGATTTTTTCTATGGTTTCCTTGGCAGTATCAAACTCGGCCGCGTCCAGCATTACTGCCACCTGCGATAGAACATCCTTCTCTTCATCAAGTTCCAGGCCTTCATTCTCCAGTTCAGCGTGGCGTTTCACAAGCAATTGGTTTTTCTTCTGCAGTGTACCAAGTCTCCTTCTTGCCTTTATCGTGCTGGTCAATTCTTCACCGAGCTCATATGCCTCTTTGTATTGCTGATCACTGAAATATTCCTTTACACGGTCCAGTTGTCCTCGAAGCGAGGAAATATCCTGGCCAACCTCTATCAGATCGCGAAAGGTGATCTTTGCTTCAGATATGATATCCAAAGATCTTTCCTGGTAATAATATTCCCGCAGTCGGGAAGATATCTCCATGGCCTGATCAAGATCCTTCGAGGCCATCTCCATCTCTTTCAATTCAATTTTATTTCTAGCATCTTCAATTATCCTTTCCAGTTCAGCAGTATCGATGGAAGCTTCTTTCCACTTCCCAATGTCCTTTAGGATACTATCATAGGTATCCTTAAATGCTGAACTCTTCGTAAGTATATAATTGTTCTCAGCCTTCTGCCGGGCTTCCGAAAGCAGGGTCTTTGCCGTTTCATAATTCCCTTTCTCGTGGGCACTAGCAGCATCCTCCATAAGCCCACTCACTTCATCAAGCTCGATCCCTTCCTTTTCAAGCTCTTTATACCTATCTTGCATGTCTTTTAATTTTTGAGAAGACTGGCCCCCTAGATATTCCTGTTTTTTCGAATTAATGGATTCCAATATCCCATTCATTAAAGAGGTCAAGTCCCCAAAATCCTCATTTTCGACCTTAGTCTTGGCTTCGTTCAATCGCTCCTCCATGGAGCTTGTGTCTACCCCTCCCCGTTGGAGTGCCTTTATATGGGTATGATAATCGAGTAGTGTGTCGAGGTACATCCTACGAAAGAGCTCCGACTTCGTGCTTTTTGCTGAATCGAGGGCGTCCTTTACTATCTGATACCCCGCTTCCATATCCTTTCCCCGGACCTTCAGCTCGGCCAACTGCAAAAGTTTCTCGGCTTTAATTACCTTCAATCCTCTTTCCCTCAATTCGGAAATGATGGAATCGGTATCTCCCTTGATCTCATCTATCTTCCTCAGCATATGGGCGCCCCAGGTTTCGCTCATCTGCTCTTCCGCTGCCCTTAAAGATTCTAGTGCCTTCGTGTAATCGCCGTTTTGTAAAATACTTCTCCCCTTATTGAAAGACATCCATGCTTTCGAAACATCTACATCCTGCCTAGCAATTTCCTCTAGACGTTTTTCGGTCTCTTCAAATTTCTTTATCGACTCGCTTATCTTGTGATCCCGTATCATTTTTTCGCTATTGTTCTTTACCTTTTCAGCAAGCTCCTCTATACGGCGGTAATCGTATTCTTTGAAAGCCTTCTGCGCTTCAGTGAGCATATCCGTTAATTCTTCCATGGGAAGCCCGAGTATCTTCAATTTTCGTAAATCGACCTGAATAGATGAGATGTCACTACTTCCCTTCTTGATTCTCAGGTTATTTTTTTCCTTGAGAAGTTCGAGAGAGATATTCTCCAGCATATTCTCGCATTCGAGGTACTTTTTCATGGCGGCATTCTGCGCTACACCAGATAGCTTTGATTTCAACTCATCAAGTGACAAACCGGATTTCTCAAGTTGTTCTATCTTCAGGTTATACTCTTCGATCTTTGAAAAAATCTTACCCTTATAGAATTTATGCTTCACTTCCATGGCCGTATTGATGGCATCATCGGAACATTCTATTGACTCATCATATTTCTTATCATGAAAGAGATTCTTAGCCCGCCCGAGCTTTTCCAACGGTTCCGTGGATACCTGGGCGGTCTCTCCCATTTGATCAACAACGTATTTTGCCCTGGCGAGCCTCTCCTGGGCTGCCTTTATCTTCACCCTGCCCTTCAGTCGGGAAATAATGATATAGCAACTCGAAATAATGTCCCTGGTACTCTCTATATCGGCTTTATCCAGAGCTTGCTTACCGTTCAATAACCTTATATTGACCGCTTTAACTTCGGCACCTAATTTTTCAAGTTCTTCAATCTCACTTTCGATGGAACCGAGTTCCTCAAGAAGAGATTGCATCTCACCGTATTTACTTTCCTCGGAGCATCGGTTCAGGACTTCATAGGCCATTTCGGAAGCTTTTTCCGGTTCGCCATTTTCCAGCAATTCCTTGCTTTTCTCAAGCATTCCCTGGATCCTGCCATCAGGATCGTTAATAAATTTCTTGTGGCTGGCAGTCTCCGCTCTCGTGATCAAACCCAATATCTTTTTCTTATCTATCTGCCGCCGTACCTTTTGGATACTATTCACACCAATATCGAGAAATTTATTCGCTTCGTCGTAATGACCCAATATTAACTCATCCTCGCCTCTTGCGAGATATTCGCGTACTCCGGCCACATCAGTTTCGAAGGAAACCGATCTTATGAAATCCTTTATTTCGGCCACCTTGCTCCCAACTATTTGAATTATCCCTTCGCTTTTTCTGTGTTCTCCCAGGGTACACGCTTCGGTTGCCTTGGCCGTGGCGAGGGCAATATTTCCCTTTTCCATGGCGATTTTGGCATCTTTTAACAGACCGTCCACCTCAGGAGCTTCAATGGAGAGATCCTTTAGTTCCCGGTATAGCTCTTCACCTAGCGAAAGGAGTTCCTCAGCTACAGTTATCCCTGTACTGCTCTCATTGGTCCGATTGGTTCCAACTCCCATAACGATTATCCCTCCTTGAATCCGATAGGATCCTTTGTTGGTCCGGATGAGATCTATTAATATTAATTTTCTCCCCTTGGTCTGGGAGGTCCGCATCCCTTCTCATATACACCCATTATCTATTTTTTATTTATTTCTTTGTATATGGGCATTTCTATAAAGATATCAAAGGGAGCAATAGACTGCTCTTCGTCCTAAAATCGGAAGGGACTATATCGAAACAAATACTACAGATATAATCGTACACAGGAGCAACCAAAAAGCAAAGGTTGGTAGCAGTCTCTTGATGAGAATGGACTCCTTATTTTTCAGGCCGATTGCTGTTGCGATTACAACTGCGTTCATTGGAGAGATCATCTCACCGGCACTGGAACCCAGAACCTGTGCTGCTGCAACCTTAACTGTGGGAAGTCCCAATCGGGTAGCTGCCTCTATATGCAATCCCCCAAATAAAACGTTGGAGGTCGTTGTGGAACCAGTTAGGGCGGATCCACTCATTCCGATAATCGGAATAAAGAAGACGTAAGCATCACCGACCAGTTTCACAATATTAATCGCAATTGAAGATGTCATGTTAAAATATCTCATAATATTGGCCATAGCAATGAAAGTAACTATTGCCAGAAGGATAGGGGCCACATCCTTTGCTGTATTCAATAAAGCCCTGTTTATCATTTTCCGCGGATGTATGGCATGGGCAAGAACGTCAATCCTTACTTTTTTTACATTCTCTTCGATTTCCTCCCCGGAATCCCTATGAGAGTCATGAAAGAAATCTTCGTCCGATTCATCATTATAGTCATCTTCATCAAATTCAAATTCCATATCGTCGTCATCATCCGCCTCATCCCAATCTAGGTCATCATAGTCATCGTCATCGAATTCCACCTCATAATCCCCGCCGTCGTTCACAAGCTTCCGTCCTTTCTTCCTCTTGGCCTCAAGTGATTGCCTTCTCTTTTCTCTATTAATCCTCCCTCCTCTCAAGGTCCGGTTCTCATCTTCGTCGTCCTCATCAATGGGGTTGGCACCGTCATCGCTCCCATTCTCATCCGTGTCGGTTTCCGATGTATCGATTTTTGCTTTCTTCTTTTTCTTCTTCTTTTTCTTTTTCAATGCCTTTTCCGGCTCCGCCATCCCACTTTTCTTTTTCAATGATTCCTTTTTCCCGTCCTTGACCTTAGAACTCTTAATCTTCTCCGCTGTCTTCTTCATTTCCTCGGTCAAACTGGTAGATATCTTTTTTGGGCGAGGTTTTTCTTTTATTATCCTTCTTTCCGTGGCACCCTTTCCTTCACCCGACCCTGCATTCCTTTTCATGATCCCAATTTCAACTTCCGCATCTTCGATAGATGTGATCTCAGCAGGTGTCAGGTCATCAATAAAGGCGCTCTCCATCTCGCTCCCGGGGAAATATTTCGCTGCGACCTTTACAAATAAAGGGACCGTCAGAGTTGTTACAAACAGAATGGTCCCAGGGGAGTAGAAGGGTGAGAATTCCATAACCTTGTCTGCGGAGATAGAATTGAAAGCCAATTTCAAGGTAATAATATCCATCGTAAGAAAATCCTTTACCCATGGCACCAGGCGGGTCACCAACAGAAGAAATACCATTAGCCCCATAGCATAGAAATATGGTCTCGATAGTAAACCGGAACTAGACTTCGAGGACGAGTCGCCACTGGCCATCTTTCGCTTGGTTGATGCATGTTTTTCTGTCTTTTTAAGGATATTTCGTTCCACAACATATCTCTCATAAAGGATGACAAATACCAATGTGGCACCACCGGCGATGATAGTGGGAAGTTCCGGGCCAGCAAAATATGCTACCAGCGCCTGCAAGGTTCCATAAACCGCACCCATCCCCATTAGAAGTATGATATCTTCTTTGAGATCGGGATCACGGAAATCAGCGAGAGGTCCCTGTTCGGTATACACTATATTCATGACCAGCGGTGCGAAGATACACAGGACGATCATATAGATGCCGATCCACCCGGATATTGGTAAAAGAGCAAGTCCGGTAACCTCCTTCAATGCAATAATACTCACACCCAGTAAGCCGAAGACCGAGGAAATGGAGTTCCCAAACAGGCAGAGCACTCCCACGCCGATGCGGTTGAAACCCAGAGAGACGAGCATGATTGCAGCTATCACGAAATTTGAACCGCCCGGGGCCACAGCGGCTAAGATCAATGCAAAGCAGAATCCAATTAAAAGAACCTGATGCTGTTTATCCGTCGAAATCGCTTTGAAATCGTTCTTCAATTGATCGATGGCACCCACTTTCTCAAGCATCTTTAAGAAAAAGAAAGCACCGAATATGGCATATACATAATCCAATCCACCCCAGAGAGCGCTGTAACCGATGGTTCCCCCCATTTTTTCAAGCGCAGCCCCAAATCCGAGCTCCTCTTTGAAGAAGATAAGCGCCAGGATCATGGTGATTATCATGGCTGCCGGCGCCACGTATCTGGAGGATAGCTTGAACACCAAGATTCCCGTGAAAACCACTACCAGAGGGATAAGTGCAATAAGTGCGAGATACCAGGCGAAATCCCTCTCGTCCTCTTCAATAGATATTTTCGAGAGCTCCAGTATCATCACATTGTTCAACAGGTCGGGATCACTTACGGTTTCATTCTCGCGGACATTTTGTGAAATTCGAATCCTGATACGTTTGATGCTGGTATCGTTCAGGGTGATATCTGCAAAGACCGCCTGCTTGCTTAGTGTAAGGGAATGGTTTTCGAGATAGAACTCTTCCCAGAGTTCCGCTTCAACCTGATTTCCCATGTCAATGTGAAGCGATATCAAGGAATAATTCTGAACCAAGGGATTCTGGACATTTATGGTGATGTTAAGCTCATAGCGGGGATCGATAGTATCCTTCACCTTCCCCTCACTGATCACCAACTTGTTTCCGTTCTGGGAGAGGTTGACAACAGATATGGAAAGGTCGTTTTCCGAGATTGCCATTGAGCTTGGGGCAATCGTCATGATCAGGGTGAAAAGGACGAAAATAAATAACCAGAATTTTCCTTTCATTGGTCACACCAGCTATCATAATATTATCCAAAATGAAATCAAATCCACAACAGAATAGGCAGATTCTTTATTAAAGTTTCTCTGGTTTATCCGCAGGTAACATAGAAAGTTTTCTATTAACCTTAATTGAATCCCTAAATCTATGTCGGGTGACTGAAGAAAGTTCTTCTGGATCATAGCAAAATCTTTGATATTGCGTAAGGAAACAGCACGAGAGAAGATGCGACAGGGCTACTGAAGCTTGCCGCGGAGATACCCATCGCCACAGACGTTGAGATATTTCCTCTTGAAAAGGCAAACGAGGCATTGCTGCGACTGAAGAGAAGCGAGATAAAGGGTGCTGCCGTGCTTAAGATCGAATGAACGGCGGGAATCATTTTTTTGGATCAAAGTTCACCTTCTATTCCGCACTCCGGGCACTTCACCGGTAATGGGTCTTCACCCGAATCCTCAACCTTGAAACTCACCGAGCATCCGGGACATTCCACCTCAAATAGCTTTTGGCTTACCTTCTTTTTGAAAGAAACCTTGTTCATTTCCCTTTCCACTTCCTTGTATATCTCTTCCGCGCCATCCTCGCCAATGTTGAAATGGTCTCTCAACGCCTGAAGTATTTTTTCCTCGCTATCACTAATAATACCATCAGATAACGCACCACGTAATGCATCTTTGTACGCTTCCCGGTTCTTGGGATCGTTGAATTTCGCCGAAGGGACCTCCAGAGCACCAACGTCAAGGCTGGAGCGTTGAATAACGCTGTCCTTGACATCGATGCTACCTCCGGCATAATATTTTTCGACCTGGAAAACAACAGTGGGTTTTTCCTCCTGCTTGTGCGTGTCTTGAAAAGTCGAGTCATTCTGGCTCGGCTTGAAAGTGTGGCGAGCCAACGGGGTCGCCTTTACTTTTGAAGGGTGGGATTTCAGTTCCTCAAGTCTCTTCATCACTTCCTCTTCTTTTCGGTAATTCCTTTTGTAGTTCTTCAATCCCGTAAAGAAGATGAGGACGCCAACACCAACGAATAAGAGTGGGATTATCTTGAAAAGGAGAGGGGTCTTATTTTTGAATACCAGTGAGGTCATTCCCAGGCTGATAATTGAGAAAATTGCACCCACTATCGTTACAACAATCGCCTTGGACCTCTCGGCACCAGGTGCACACACCCTGCAATAGGTTTTTATGGCTGTGGGAACGTGTTGCCCCTGAGACGTACTTCCCCCGCCCACTTCAACTTCCCTTTTGCACACCACGCAGATGGGTTTATCACATTTTTCACAAGAGGTTATGGAGGGCTCGTCGGGGTGGAAGGCACAGGGTATCATGTCAATCGACCGGAGGAATTAATAATCAGCTTATATTTTAAATTTAGGTTATGGATGAAAAAATGAAGGTCATTACTTTTATAATAAAAAATGACAATAACCCGGCCATGACATCCGGTACCTCGAGGAGGTTGAAGGTGCGCTGCGACGAGGAAGCCGCCTCGGAAGCGCTGCGGAAGCTTTGGGCGGGGCTGCCCTATACGGATAAAGTAATCAAGTTCGACAGATTACCCAAGGATTTTTGGGGCACGTTCAAGGTCAAGGGACCTGGCGCCCTCATCAAAAAATACAATAAGGTACATTTTTTTGCTGGAGTAAAAAAAAAGGACGACAGAAGCGTGCTCATAAAAGTGGAGGCGGTGATCCCGGCCCCTATATTCGGCCACGGTGCTCTGCAAATAGTTGCAAGGTGTATCTTCCTGCTGGCAAAATATTTTCGACGTAGAAAAATCGAGGTGGAATCCGTCAGGCAGATGTTCGGAACGACACTGAAGATATAGAATCCCATTCCTCAATCAAGAATTTTCTCCACCTGCTCCATGACGCTCCGCCTAACATTCTCGGGAGTAAATAAATCCAGATGACCCGGGACCGACAATATCTTCAAATTATTGTTTTTAAGATATTCTATGGCAGGTTCCGTCTTCTCGGTGAACTCGTTCAATCTCGAACGAATCTTTTCTTCAGTGTCATCCGATCGGATTATCACCTCGCTCCCGCACGCGATGCAGTATCTGCCATCCGTCGGTGGTTCGAACTCCAAATGATAAACCTTTTTGCATTTGGGGCATATCCTTCGGCCCAGTAGCCTCTCTTTGATGGATTCATCACTGTTGTACACAAGGATGGCAAAGTCAATGTTGAATTTCTTCCGGGAGGCAAGCTCCATGAGGAATTTAGCCTGCCCAGGGGTCCGGGGAAATCCGTCCATAACCTTGCACCGGTAATTCGACCGTGAAAAATAGGCTTTGAACAAAGAGTTTGTAATTCGATCCGGAACGTATTTTCCACTGTCCACAAAATATTTGGCCTTCAAACCCATGAGCACTTCTTTCATACGGCCTTTGCAATTCTCCCCTAGCATTTCTACAATATCTACGACGTCCCTGAACCAATCAAGGTCACTATCCCAGAACTGAGCGAGATCACCCTTGAAACCGCATTCATTGAATATCCTCATGTAGTACCTGAAGATTTCACCTGTGGATAGCTGCTCCAGACCGAATTCTTCCAGTAGTACGTCGATCCGGGATTGTTTACCGGCACCACTCTTCCCCATGACCAGAATATTCTGAACATCCTCTCGTTTCATTGTACCACCTATGGATTTCATACCTTATCCCTATCTGATTAAATTAATTTATCCCAAATCCTCAAAAATCTAAAAATAAATCCACAACATATATCAATAATTAACAGATACGTAATTAGAACGAAATGAAGATAAAGGGGTCCCACGGTATGATCAATGGTGTGAAGGTAAAATCTTTGAATATCAATCTCGACGACAGAGGATATTTGATGGAGATCATTCGTAATGACGAAGCCTTTTTCACGGGCTTTGGTCAATGTTACATCACAACGTGCTTTCCGGGGATAGTCAAAGCCTGGCACATGCATGAAAAACAGGAAGATAACATCTGCGCTGTTAATGGGAACGTAAAATTGGTCCTTGCAGACCTAAGAGAGAAATCTCCAACCTTTAACGAGATCAACGAATTCTTTATAGGCGAAAAAACCCCCCTTCTGATCAAGGTTCCACCGGGAGTATTTCACGGATTCACCCCACTCGGAGGCGATTCAGCGGTTATCCTTAACTTACCCTCGGAACCTTACAACAGGGAGAATCCGGATGAACATCGGTTACCTTACGACACACGAAAGATCGATTATTCATGGTCGGCTATCAATCGGTAGACAATGTATCATTTTTACAAATGACATTATGGAAAAAGGAGACATAAAATGGATCGGCCCTCCCATAGAAGAGAAGCAAGAACCCATTACCAGATACTTGGCGTCCAACCCAGTGCTCCCATGATGGAGATTAAAAAAGCATACAGGAGATTAGCGGAGAAGTACCATCCGGACAGGACAAGGGAGCGACCTGAACATATACGGAAAAAATTCGAAAAGGAGATGAAACTGATCAACATGGCGAAGGATGTGGTTCTGAATCCAACCAGTCGTTCTTTTTACAATTACAAGCTCGATTACACCGATACCGTGGAAGTGTTCGAAGAGGAGATCGAGGAAGTAGAACCCTTGTATGGTGAGTCGAGTATTGGAGAAGGGTTAGATAGGTCAATAGCTTCAACCTATGCCAACCGGAACTATATGGACTCCGATGAAGAATTGCCTCCTGATGATATGAATATAGATTACGAGATCGCAGCCGAGGTGGTTGAGTTCTACAGAGAAGAAACCGAAATTATAGCAAACCCCGATATTGCTGCCGAAGTGATTGATATAATCGAAGAACAGTCCGAAGATGAATCTTTCGATCTGCGTAACGATAATAGAGATTCGACTTACCCTGGCTCGCTAGATGACGGACAAAATGATCCTAACGAAATGGAAAAGGAGACGACGGGGAATGAGGATGGACAATCGGTCTTAGACGACCATATTCCTTTTTGGGATGATGAACCGGTCCGGAAAAGACCGGTAAACGAGTTCAAAAAGATCGAAGCTCCTATAACGGAACATGTGATTCCCAATACCGCTAGCCAGAATTTATTTATCAAAGGAACGGGTTATCACTTGGAGGTACGTCCGGTCAGTCTGTACCAGGATGAAAATGTCTCCATTGAGGTTACCGCATCCGGACTCAAGTATCAGGATTTGAAAAAAAGAACTCGAAACAGAAGAAAGGAAGGAAAAAAAAGTCTCATTAATCGATATGGCCACAGTGTGGGCAAATGAATGTTCTAAGATTATCGGTATGAGCGTATCTAAAAGAAAAATATAGATACTTAGTTAAATTTCAGTTCCTAAGGTTTATCAAAGGTGTCCTCGATGATAGGGTCTACCAACTGCTCTCTAAAAAAGGTCGCGCTGGGATTTACCGTAACTCTGCTATTTCTGTTACCAGTAATAATTGACCTTGGAAATCCGTTTTACGAGGGAAGGTCGCACATCTCGAAAGAAAAAGAACCCGAAAAAAATCCCTTTAACTTTTTGGATATAGAATCGGGTGGCAGCCTTGGTAAAACCAGAAGCACACTTTTCGAGGAAGTCTTCGAAAACTTCGATAATCTGGACAACGCCAGCACCACTGCTCTTATTTCCGATGGCAAGGCAACGCTCTCAAGAACACCGGCACCGGACAGCAAAACCATTTCAACCATCAATTTGGCCTGGCTTTCGGAGCCGGTCCACACCTATCCCTTCCATCCCAACGCCATGACCTATGATCCATTGATCCCATGCCTTGTTCTTTCTCTCCAGGGCCCTAAGGCCCTGTACAGGGTCAGTATGGATGATGGAAATAAGCTCGATGAGATCCCAACAATCAGCAATAATAACAGCGGGATTGCCTTCAACGGGGATTATTATTATTACTCGGTGGGTGCTGACACCGATGCCAGTAAATCTGACGTTTACAAATATGACAAGAAACAGGAGAAGACCACTGAATATATTTCCAGCAAATCCAATAAAGACGGATATCCTCTCACTGTTGTTGGAAATTATATTTACCGTGGAAAGAGCTATGATGATGGGAGTGAAGATTGGGGCAAGATAAACAAGCTGGAAAAGGTGTCTATGGCGGAACCGGATAAGGTATTGAGCACCTATCCGCTGAATTTTACGGGGATGAGCGATCTTGCATATGATGGCACATATATCTGGGTGCTTGTAAACAGTTCCAATAAAGTTTCCTTATACCAATTCGATACGGATGGAAACCGAATCGGGGAGTTCAAGGACTTTTACACTCCGAGGTCCGGACTCAAGCCATGCGGTCTTGCTTACGTCGGAGGCACTGGGGATGAAGAGGATTGCCTGTATGTCCTTCTGTACAAGGAGAGAGGGGGCCCCGATAACAGCCAGTTGTTAAAGATTAAAATGACAAGCCGGTACACACTGAAAGATACGATATATTCGAATAGATATGATTTCGCGCCGGAAACAGTAAATGCAGTAAAGTTCGAAGCCACTTCAACATCGTCGTCATCAACCAGTATCGAATATTTTTATTCTACTGAGAACGGAGCGAACTGGAAGGAAGCTAATCTGAACGAGTGGATCGATTTCGAGGAACCGGTGAATGAACTCTCATACAAGATATCATTGAGTACTCAAAATCAGGCACAAACACCCACCCTGTCCAATTTGAAAGTACTGAAGAACGTCGTTGAGAGCCCCCTTCCTGGTTCACCTACAAATAACGTCTGGACCAATGACCCAAAAGTGAATTTTAAATGGACATTCAATGACCCAAATGATAGTGACGGACAGACGGCATTCGAGGTAGAGATAGCCAAAAGCAATACATTCGAAACCATTGAACGGGAGGAGACCGTTACGAGTGTCAAGAAATCACATACCTTCGCGGAAAACATTAATGACGGAGCGTATTACTGGCGGGTTCGTACAAAGGACGAACATGAACAATGGAGCGAGTTTTCCGAGCCGTTCCTTGTCAATGTCAATTCGGACGCTCCATGGGGGACCATTGCCATAAACAACAACAACCTTACCACGGATGATCCAAATGTAGAATTAATCCTTTCTGCTGGCGGCACTTACCCTGATGTTCACGAGATGATCATCAGCAATGATCCCACGGGTCCCAAGGCCGGGGCGATATGGGAAAAATACGTTACAATGAAGAACTGGACCTTGGAAAAAGGACTGGGTGAGAAAAGCGTTCATGTATGGTACCGTGACGATAACGGTTTGAAGAGCCCAATGGTCTTGGATACTATCACCCTCGAAGAAAAGGCTTTTGATATAGATAAAGGGGCCTTAGGTTGGGGGAAGATCGGAGCCGATCCCAGGGGAAAGGGAGGCGTGGATGTTTTCTATATTGTACTTGTCGTGGTGTTGGTTATTGTGTTGATTGTGGTGATCTTTGTTATAAAGAACATGGGTGGAGGGGATTATTATGATGATGACTATTACGAGGAGGATGAGGAGGAAGACGATGATCTAGACGTCCTGGAACAGATCCGTAGAAAACGGAAAAAGGAAATGGGTGTTGATATAAAGGAAGAAAAGGAGGAAGTGGAGGAGGAAGCGGATGAAGACGAGGAGAAGTTTGAGAGAAAGGCCCAAGGCCGCTATACCGACCTCTCAACTGAGGACGATTTCACCATGGGAACAAGCCGTTACGGTGTTCAGAAAGAAGAAGAAAAAGAAGAGGAAAAAGAGCTTACCGGGCCGTATTCCATGAAATCACTGGAAGACGATTTCTCGCTGGAACCTCAGAGGTACGGGGGCCCTCCATCGCTGGATGATTTCATGAAGAATATCGAGGATATGGATGAAAAAAAGGAACCAGAGGGAATAAAAAGCGCTTACCCCGACAAGGAAGAAGAAAAAACACTCTTCAAAGAAGAGGCAAAGAAAGCCAGGGAACAGATAGAGCTGCTGAAAAATCGTCGTATGGACATTCTGGATTCATTGAGGTCAACTACAGACAGCCGCAGACAGAAGGCACTTGAACAGCAGCTTGATGATATTCAGCAGTTGATCATAGGATTGAGAAAACATCTTCCCGATGAGGATGAAGAGGAAGAAGCGGCCCCGCCACCGGAAGAAGCCGAAAAGATAGAGGTAATGGACGTACCCAGCGATATAAAGGACCAGCTAAAAGAAGGCATGAAACGAGATAAGAAACGCGTAGGCGGTCTTGGGTTTCTCGACAAGGAAGAAGCGGATACCGAAGAGAAAACTCCGGAACAACCACAGATGTCACCGGAAGTGCAGGCGAGATTGCAGCAGATATTACAACAGCTCCGAGTACTCCAACAACAGCAAGTTGCGGTGCAGAACCAGATCAGGCAAAATCCCGATCCCGGACAGCAGAGGATATTGAACCAACAGGCCCAGGTACTTGCCCAACAGCAACAGGCTCTGCAGCAGGAAGCTCAAAGGCTTCAACAACAGTCACAGCAAAAAGCTCTCCCGGAGGCAAAATCAGCAGTTTCTCCAGAGGTGGAAGCAAAACTGGCACAGATCCTCCAACAACTTCAAGTCCTGGGTCAACAGAAAATGGCAATTCAGAACCAGATGCGGCAGACTGCGGACCCCCAAATGCAGCAAACCTTGAACCAGCAGTACCAAACCGTATCGCAGCAGCAGCAAACATTGCAGCAGCAGGCCCAACTACTCCAGCAACAGGGTGCGGCTCCCATAGAGGCGGCTGCGGTTCCAACGCCCGAACCGGCGGCGCCTTCCAACGTTGAGGAAAAGGCAAGGCAGATACTCCAGCAGCTCCAAGTACTGGCTCAACAACAGATGGCGATTCAGAACCAGATGCGGCAGACTGCGGACCCTGCGCAGCAGCAGGCGTTGACACAGCAGCTTCAATCGGTACAGACACAGATGGAAGCCCTGAAAGTACAGGCAGCTGCTTTGCATCAGGGGGCACAGGCCCAACCCACTGCGCCTCCCCCTGATGAAACACCCCCTCCTACCCCTGTAGCGGCACCATCCCCCGAGACAGAGGCCAAAATGAGGCAGATACTCCAGCAGCTGCAGGCAATACAGGCACAACAGGCAGCAATCCAGAATCAACTTTCACAGACACAGGACCCCGGCCAACAGCAGGTCCTCAGTTCACAGTATCAGACACTTCATCAGCAGGCCATGGCTTTAAAGCAGCAAGCGGAGGCGGCACAACAACAGGCAGCGGGAACACCGGCATCTCCAGCCCAACCACAAGCTCAACCACCAGTGCCGGCCCAGCAGCAGCCCCCGCAAGCTCCCGCAGCCAATACACAGGCACAATATGCCGCTGTGGCCCAGCAATACCAAACCCTACAGCAACAGGGAGCCGCCATTCAGCAGCAGCTTCAGCAGGCCAGGGATCCGGGGCAGCAGCAGGCCCTAATGCAGCAGTATCAAACCGTACAACAGCAGCTTGGTCCACTGACCCAACAGCTCCAGCAGTTGCAGACTGCGCAGCGATAATAATTCCAACTCCTATAGAATCAAATGATAGATATATTTTTTTATTGTCAATTGGGGGAAACATATGAAAGATAATAAAAAGGTCTATAGCAAGACCGAATCTGGCCTGAACTGCCCGAACTGCGGCCAGTTCATGGGCCCGTTCAAAGTATGCCCTTACTGCAGGACGAAAGTAAAGAACCGCCTGGATATCAGGACCTTCAAGGCCATCAGCGTTGTTGTGGCCGTTGTGGGTATCGCCTTCCTACTTGTATGGGCCAACATGAAAGATCGGGAAAAGTGGGATATAGAGGATCTTACCAAGCGCCAGAATTATGCCTACCTCGAGTTCAATGGTACTGTAGTGGAAGATTCCCATTACTACATTTCATTCGGAGCCGAGGGAGAAACACTTCCCGGAACCTTGAGTTTCCGCTTCGATGATGGAACTGGTATAATGGAGGTGAAGGCATACCAGGAGGTGGCCAAAAATCTCGTGAAGGAAAAGATGATACCTGTTAAAGGTGACAAAATAACCATTTCGGGGCCTGTCAATTTCCGTGGTTATGATATGTCTCTTATGCTACAGGATTGGACCGCTCTCGAAATCGAGAGACCGGATCCTGATATTACCGTGACCATCGCGGACATTTACGAGGAGCCTGATGAAAATGCTTATTCTTTCGGAAAGATGGTAAAGGTATCGGGTCTCTACGTTGGAAGTGGAATTCAAGTAGAAAGCCTGAATATCGATTTCGAAGACAAGGTCGGCAATATGAAACTCGTGATCAAGGACGAGAACGACAACTATGCCATCATACACGTTCCTCAATCGATCTTTTCCCCCTATTACAGGTATGACGAAGAAGTAGAGGATGGAGAATATTCAATAATGTACGGCAGACCTGAGCCAAAACTGGTTACAGTTACCGGACATCTCATCTGGGACAAGTATACCCCTAACTTTTCAACGGGAGAGAAGGGTAACTGGGTTATCGTGCCACAGAGACTGGATGATGTACATCTGGAGGTGGATTGATGGAGGAGAAGGCTAGAGAACTTGAAAAAAAGTTCCGCTCGGAGGGTGAAATGCTGGTAGCAGGCAAGAAACAGTGTCCCGCGTGCGGCAAACACGTGGATAAAGAACGCCGTGTCTGTCCCGAGTGTACTGCCCAGTTCAGCTACCGTGTTAAAGAATCTACTCTTGTAAAGGGCTCGCTAATATTTGTCGTAATAGGCGTTGTATTCTTCCTGATAGCCGCATACGGGCCAAGCGGAATCACGAATGTGGAGGATATGGATACAAATGACAATTTCTCCATCCTGACCTTTAAGGGAAAGGTGGTGGAGGCCCCCGATTATGACGTTTATCCTTACCAAGAATACGGTGAAATGAAATTCGACATTAACGACACCACTGGAATAATCCAGGTTCTCTGCAACAGCAGGGTAACCGAAGAACTGATAGAAAATGGAAAAATACCATCTGTTGGCGATACCATCGAGGTCACTGGGCGGGTTCTCTTCATCGAGTCTGTATCCTCTGGAGATTGGGAGAATATTACAATATCAGAAGAAGGTCTGAAACTATATCTGGAAAGGGATACGGAAATTATGGGGAAGGAAGATGCGTTCAAACGGGTTGAAGTGATGTACGAGGATAACCTCCAGATTGAGCGACCCAACCACGATAAGTTATCCGTTTCCCAGGTGGACGGACAAAAGCAAGACGCCTTTGAGCTCGGAAAGAAAGTACGGGTAACGGGTATCGTTGCCTCGGGATTGACAAATTACTCCACAGCCTACCAATTCAATCTGAAGGATCCCGATACTAACGACAAATTGCTGGTCTACATACCCAAGAGCTTAGTAGAGCTTTCCGGGATCGAACTTTATTCCGAGGAGGATCCGATCATCAATCTCAAACCTCTATCGGAGGTGACCATCAGGGGAGCATTGATTTATTATACCAGTTCTTACGGCCCGGAATATGATAAATGGGAGCTTATCCCTACCTATCTCGGAGACAAGTACAAGGTGAAGACCACCAGCGGTGATAAAAAGTGTCTGGAAATTATCAAAGAAGGAGAGAATTTCGGTGTAGACATGCTCCTGGCGAACAAGAACATGTTCGAAGGAGCCTCAATTCACCTGGAAAACGTCAGGATATCGAAGAACGGATCGGATTTAAAAATAAAGGACCCGGGCGGCCAGGATGAATTATTAGTATATAGTTATGATAAGCTGGATGATTTTGCTTTGGGGACCTCCGTGGAAGTGGAAGGTCAGTTCATAGTTTTCGGAACAACTTGGGAAATAAAGATTTCAAAGGATTACCATTACATCAGGGAGGTGGTTTAAGTGCAGATATCTATTGACCTTATGCTTATCACAATCGCTATAACCACTATCGCTGCCGTTGCAGGAGGTCTTATCACAATGATATTTCCGGGCATGCACGTTTACAACCTTCTCGGATTCATGATGATATTTTCCATGGCTACAGTGGAGGCCATCAACCCGATCTTTCTAGCTTCAATCATTGTGGGATTGATGTTAGGCTATATTATGACCTTTTCATCCATCAGTACTCTGTATTTTCAGGCGCCCGACGACTCCACCATGTTCTTTATGATGCCTTCCCAGAAGTACATGATGAAAGGAAAGGGCCATGCCGCCGCCGTGCTGGGGGCTGTGGGCTCGCTTGTTGGGGTTCTCATAGTTGTAGTGGGTCTCCCGCTGGGAGGATTCATCATTAAAATATTCTATGATGTGTTCAAGGACGCCATGTTCTTCCTTACCGGCATAGTTATCTGCTTCATCCTCATGTCCGAATGGCCGAAGGACTTCGGTCAAGGGCAGACCAAATGGCAGCGGATGAGGGACGGGTGGTCCACGCTGACGTGGGGTTATCTTGTGTTCTTTCTGGCCTCCATCCTTGGTATAATCAACTTCAATAAACCGCTCATCCCGGCATCCAACGCTTTCCAGAGTCTTGCGCCTATCTTCATTGGTCTCTTTGCAATCCCCTCCATGATAACCAATGTTATATCAAAGACAAACATTCCTCCGCAGTTCGTGTCCAAAAGCGTCCATATAAGGGCGCACCACATAATCCAGAGCGGCGTATCAGGTGCGGCAGGGGGCATGTACGGCGCTGTTACACCGGGAGTAACCCCCGGCCCAGCCGGTTATATGGCGGGTCATGCCACCGCCCAAGGGGGTGAAACGAATTTCCTCATGTCAATGAACGTCAACAGGATAGTTTATTACGTTGGCGCGGCCACGCTTCTGCTGCACCCCGACGTACATCTGAGGAGAGGCGGCGTATCCATGTTCATAGACCTGTTCGGTTACACGCCCAAGAGTTCGGCGGATTACTATATGGTCGTTTCCGCCCTCTGTTTCGCTGCATTCTTCTCATTCTTACTAATATTGGGTTTGTCAAGATTGGCAGGCAAATTCTTGAGAAAACTCGATTTCAGGATAATATCAATGATCAGTATCGTTGTGCTTATTGCAATCGTGGCCCTGTTCACATCATGGCAGGGTCTGATAGTCCTTACCGTAGCTTCCGGATTGGGCCTCTTACCCGTACTGTTCCAAACACGGAGAATGAACCTTCTCGCAGTCCTCCTGACCCCCATGTTCCTGAATATGTCGGGAGCAGGCGGCACCGTTGCAAAATTCCTGGGGTTGATATAGTGAAAGGTTTGACACATTACATAGTTGGCGTGGCCGTGGCGACATTCTTCATTGACGCAGTTCAAATGACCCTTATAGACAAGTCCTGGATAATTCTGCTGGGCGGTATCTTCGGTATACTCCCGGATTTCATGGATTTCCGTTTTGCAAGATACCTGATTGTACACGATTACGAGGTTACACCAGGCCACAAGGAGCTGAATCCCCGGGTGGTTGCCGATACCATAGTGAAAGCCATCGACGAAGCGGCCCAGACCGGGAAATCCGTAAAAATAAAGCTTCATTCCATGAAAGTGACCCAGGATCTCTGGAGGCAGTATTCTGTGCAGTTCGATACTGATCGTAAGGAAGTTATTGCAAGGATCGGACCGCTGGTTACAACAGGTCAGGCGGAACAACCGGATACCGCCCCAAAAGGTGACAAGGCCATGGCGGTAGCGAAATACAAGAGCGACATCAACCACACATACCACCTTGCGACGAATATCGATATTTGGCACGGGAACGATTACGAATTCGTCCCCGAGGGGGACAAGGTCAGAGTAGATTTCATACCCTGGCACAGGAAGATATGGCATTCGCTGACCGCCGCGTTCCTCTTTGCACCTCTGGGACTCCTGTTCTACGGCCTGGATTACGAAGGAATTCTCGCGTGCATCATAATAATCGTGGCATTCTGGTCGCACGTTCTCGCGGACCAGATGGGCAATCTCGGCTCGAATCTCCTGTACCCCTTCACCAAGAAGAGATCAAGAGGTTTGAAGATGACGAGCGCTGCGGACCCCTTCTCCAACATTTCCTTCGTATGGGGCGCGATTGCCATAATAATATTCAATTTCAACGCGTTCAACTACACCCATACCTTCATGATGTGGGGGATTGACAACTACAACGGGATCAATTACTTCATAGGATTCGGCGAATATTTCATGCTCATCGTGGTGATACCCATGGTTCTTCTGAAACTGGGAATAAAGTTTTACAAGAAGAAATTCATCACGAGGACGGTAAAGGAAGATAGACTATCGGATGAGGAAAAGGAGGCCCTAGAATCACTGGCGGAGATAAGCGATGTGGTAAGGGGGTAGTAAATGGTCACTAAAGGGAATTATATTAATGCAAAGGGTTTCACAGCTTTGGCCATCGTCGTATCGTTGATCATCCCTGGAATAATATCGCTACCACTGACTGGATATTCGGACAATATTGAAACAAGATCGGGTTTGGAAGTAGTTATCAGCGAACTTGCCCCGCATGGGAGCGGTTTCCAGGGGGAGGATTGGATCGAACTTCTTGTTGTGGAGGGCAGCGGGGATATCTCGCCCTACGTGCTCTCAAGCTTCGACAGCCTCGACGATGATGAGAGCTTTGCGAATTCCACCGTTACGGTGAACGCCGGAGAACGCCTGGTTGTCCATTACAACGGCAGCGTAGCTGACGAAACCGATATAACGGGAGATAGCAATGGTAATGGATATGTCGACATGTACATTGGCGGATCTGAGCTCTCGAGAACCCACGAACAGGCGGCCCTCTATACTGCTCTCGATTATTCAGTGATGGTGGACGCAGTATGCTGGAGCAAGGGGGATATCACCGCAAGCGAAGCTACTGACGCCCAGAATCTGGTGGACCTTGGTATGTGGCCTTCGAACTCTGCATCCGACATGGTTTACTCGGCTGATATCGACAAGGGGATAAGCTTAGCGAGAAAGGAGGGCAAGGACGACTCCGATAATGCCAGCGATTGGTACGTGGAGACAAATAGTTCTCCAGGGGCCTCAAATAAGTTTTTCAATTTCACCGGAGAGGTAATCCTGATCGGGGCATACATTTCCGGATCCCCCAAAGCATTCACAATAAAGGTGGTCAGGGGAGGTGGCGATGTTTCTTGTCTATCCATCTCCGATCTTGATCGCGCGCCAGTCTTTCTCGCCACGGAGCCCGTTACCCTCGCCCAGGATGATGAACTCAAGCTAATTTTCGGAACTGGGACCAATGAGACGGACGCCACCGGTGATTTCAACCAGAACGGTGTCAGGGAACTATTTACCGATCAGAAGAATTCCCCTACGGGTACCACGGATGCAGCAGTGCTGTTCAATGGACTCGCCGTTCTGGACGCTGTAGCTTGGTGCACTGACGGAAAGCTCAGTTCCGGTGAAATATCCGACCTCGAGTTTTTAATTTCCAGAAAAGTCTGGAACGGAAATACCAGCGAGGATTGCGTGAATGTCTCGGTTATGGGCACTAATAACGAGCTTGTTCGATCTGAGTTTAATGACACGGATTCAAAGGCGGACTGGACCATAAGCGGGGAGATAAACACTGATATCGATCTTAAGGAATTCGACTATGAAACTTTCCAGAACATCGATTCCGTCACTTGCGGTGTTTCGCCGGATTCCAGCTTTTGGCTGTTGGCCGGGCTGATAGAAAACGCAACTGAGAGAATCCAAATAGAGGTATATATTCTTGATAATTTCAAGATAGCTGAGAAACTAATGGCGGCGCTGGAAAGAAATGTTGAGATCAAGATTCTTCTGGAGGGTGCTCCTGTTGGTGGCGTTCCCGATATGGAAAAATACATCATGGAACTTATTACCGAAAAAGGTGGTGAGGTACGATATATCATCACGGACTCCGACGCCGGGATATCGGAGAGGTTCACCAATGTTCACTCAAAGTTCATGGTGGTAGACGGCAATAAAACGTTCATCACTTCAGAGAACTTCCGGGAGATCGCCATACCCTATTACGGTACCAAGGGGAACAGGGGATGGTGCGTCGTTGTGGATTCGGCAGAGGTGGGGGAATACTTCGGGAAGGTCTTTTCATACGATTTTTCACCCACAAGCCCGGATTCGTTCCCATTCACCCCCGGGCATGACACCTACGGTGGCCCCTCTGCCGCTTTCGATCCCAAAAGCCAGAAACCAACAGATGGGAAATACGAAAAAGTTTTCAAAAACCAGGAATTCACCGGGGATATCTCCGTAAGCCCGGTACTCTGCCCAGATCACACTGGCGATTTCCAGGCGATAATTCCCCTGATAGAGGGAGCAAAAAAAACCATATGGGTTCAGCAGCATAGCGTGAACGATTACTGGAAAGAGGGTTCTAAATATATCTCAAACAAGTATCTCGATTCCCTGTTGGACGCTGCTAGGCGGGGTGTGGAAGTAAGGATCCAGCTGGACGAAACATGGAAGAAGACAAACGATCACTGGGGAATAATTAACGAAACGAATGAGATCGCAAGAACGGAAGAACTAGACCTTGTGGCGAAGTTCACCTCAAACGATGACCTTAATATCCAGCTGGTTCACAACAAGGGAATAATCGTTGACGGCGAGAAAGTGCTGGTATCTTCCATCAATTGGGCCACCAACTCCATCTACAACAACCGTGAAGCGGGCGTCATTATCGAGAATGAAGAGGTTGCCGACTATTACGCAAAGGTATTCCTGTTGGACTGGGGTGTGAGCGATATCGGCGTCATCAAGGGAATCGTCACAGATCCGGACGGGAACCCCATTGGCGGGGCAGAAGTGAAGGTCGAAGGGACCGGTTTCAGTGAGATTTCGGAATCTGACGGCAGTTTCATCATAGATGACGTTCCCCCGGGTAGTTATTTTTTGAAGGTCACCGCTACGGGATTCGACGAGCACTCGCAGGGCGTCGAAGTGGAATTATGGTTGGCTGCAAATGTTACCTGCATTATGGGTTCCTGGGGAGCCATCGAGGGGATCGTAATGGATATCAATGGAGAACCCATTGAAGGGGTTAAAGTAACGATCGAGGGAACCCAAACAGTCACTTACACGAACGATAAAGGCCGCTACCGGATCGATAAAGCCCCGGTTGGTAAATATTATCTGACCATCACTCTGACGGAATACCAGGATCTTCTCACCCAGGTCGATGTGGAAAAGGGAAAGACCTACGAGGCGGAGTCAACAATTCAAAAAGAGGGCTCATCAGAGAATGGCGGAAAAGAATCCAATAAACCGCCCCTGTATCTTCTCTTGATTCTCGGGGTTATTCTCATTATGGTACTTGTGATCTTTTCCGCCATCATGCTGAATGCGAGGAAGGTGAGAGAACAGGAAAAGGGGAAGACCGTGACCCGTATAAGTGGCGATCAGCATCCTTTTGACGATAAGGTTGATAAGGAACCCTGATACCGATAGTATTTCGAAAGTGATGGGTCGGTATTTTTCATCACAAGAACAATGATAAAATATTAATTGTAAGAAATCCCTTAAGCTAATAGTAAATGGTCCAAAGGTGGCAAAATGAGTTTGAAATTTTCCCATACCCCAAAGTTAACTGCATTTGTAATTATCGTAACAATAATCATGTTTGTTCCCATTTTCATGGTTCCCCAACCTGCAAGATCACAGGCCTTTGCCACCGGGAACGCGCTTAGGGAGGTCCACCTTAGGATGACTGCAGACGGACTTTCACCCATTACACCAAAGGAAGATCAAACAGTCAGAAAGAAATCCGTACCAAACGGTTTTCAATCGGGTAGGGTCAGTATTTTTGGCCAGGTAGTTTTCAAGCATATGGGAATATGGGAATTGGATAAGATTGCGGATGTAATTACCATACAACAGCCGGTAAAATTCATAATTTGGCTGTCCACATCAGGCACCACCAGCGGGGACATACGGTTCACTCTAAAATACGGTACCCTGGTTGTGGCCGGGCCCACTGTGCTGCAGGCTCGCAGCATAGCTGCCAAGGCAAAGCGATACGAAGTCTCATCGCACGCGAACCTAACCACAACAGACAGCGGCAAACCGTTACAGCTGGAGGTAGAAGCCAAAATAAACGGGAACGGGGTAATGATTGAATTTGGAGGATACCAGGAAGATTCGGGTGTTAGCTTCATGTGCGACGCCATCAAATTCAAAGCATTTCACGCTGAACAAAAAGAATTTTGCGTGGAATTCAGCGACGCTTTCCGGGCTCCCGTAAACAACCTATATCCCATACTTTTCGTGGACGATAATGCCATTTATGATGAGGAGGGATACATTATTGACCGGGGGAAATCCGAAACTGGCAACAACCTTTTCATATGGAAACTTATTCTCCGCCCCGGGGACCATACTTTTCTCTTGGGGATCTCATACTCCAAAAATAAGGATATCAACCTCACATGGAACACTCAAGTTGCCCTGCATGTGAAAGAAGAAATTAATCACGATAGTATTTGGGATAGAATGGACAAGGGGGATATTATTGTCATGTTCTTATTGATCCTCGGGATCGTGATATACTTTATTTCCACTATAGCAGTGCTCTCGGCACGAAGTTCCAAAAAAAATATATACGCACGCAAATCACCCATTCCGAACCGTTACAAGTTAATCGTCAAAAAGAGAATGACCGGCTTCCAGAAGAGAGCGAGACCTGTGGCCAGCTCGTCGGGTAAATCAAGAACCAACCGTTCTTTTCGTGCAAAGAAAAAATTCAAGATGTAAGAATTGATCAATTGATGGACCGATTCAACTATTCTCACTTATACCGTCTCTTTTCTGGAGTTCAATTGCCTCCACTAGATCAAGTTCACCTACGGCCACCCGGGCCGCCAGGGCTCGCGATATCGTCATCAACGAGCCGCTCTTCATTCTGCTGATCCTTTGAATATCTTTTATCTCACCCTGGGTGGGATTAATATCTATGGGGCGATCCACGGGAACTCCGGGCATGGACGATATAACTATGGCAGCATTGATATCGGGATCGTGTTTCGAGTGGGTAGTGCTGGTCTCATCGGCAATCTCTATTATAAAATCAAATTTTTTTACCAGTTCTATCAGGTCGTTTATGATGCGGTTTCGGATGGTCACCGCCTGATGACCCACCTTTACCTTTTTATTTTCCGCCTGATACGTGGAAAAGACCTTCTCTATGATACCTGAAACCTCACCGGGAGAGTAACACTTGTACTGATTTATCAGCTCACCGTCACCCATTACCGCCACACCGGGTGACTTGCCCGGGTCCACACCAATGATCAGGTACTTTATTCTCATGCGACCGCGGAGTATCTCGAGAGCTCTGTCCACGGCTCTTGGGATATCTTCCTCTGTTTCCACGGTGATTTTTCGGTGAAAATCCATCCCGGTCCCCCGGGACGGAGTAGTGATCAATACCCCAACTTTGCAGGGGATTGGCTCTTCCTTCGTAAGTGAAATAAAACTAACATTTCTCTTTTTCAATTCCTCGATCAACCTGTAATACAATCGAAATTCATCGGTCTTGAGGGCGATGATCTTCATTCCGCATCCCGTTTATCACTGGAAACAACTCGAATTCAGGGAAGAAATTCCAGTGGAAAGCCTATTCGCCCCAATCAACCGCGCCTTCCACTATATAATCCTCATCAAAGAACTCTTCTCTGGATCCTACGAACACATTGGTCTTTTCTTTTAGCTGAAATGCCCTTCCATCCATGGTCCGCACACCCCTGGTGGCAAAGGTAAGTCTGTTCTGACCGAGGTTCTGGAATCTCAACTTCATTCTCTCACTTTGGGATGCCTGGCCCTTTATTTCCTTTATCTTCCTGAAACCCTTCTGGTCCACCACACCCGACACCTTCAACATGATGTCCTTTATATGCGTATTCGAATTGTTCTTTATGGTTAATTCGGCAGGTACCCAGTCTTCGACCCTAGCTGCTTCCTCCAGCAAATGGATATTCACGTCGATATCGATCTCCTTCATCTCCATTTCCTTGAAGAACTGTTCGATCTGGCCCACCTCACGTTTGACATCCATTGCCTTCCCTTTTTTATATGCGTTCGTGGCCTTTTCCAGATGATCCCTGACTTCCTTGGGAACCATGCAAACCTTCTCGAAATTCTTCAACCTTTCCCGGAGAGCTTTCAGTTCGATGCCGCCTTCCCTCTTATCCTGTTCCTTTCTGGAATGTCTTGCCCGTGCTCTTGATAGGGCTGAATATGTGGCAGTGATGTAATCCTGGATCTTTTTGTAATCGTCCATGGTTTTGGCTCGCTCCATTTTCTCGATGATCTTCTCAACCAGGTTCTCGGCATCCACGATGTCCACGCCCTTGGAGCGATCCTGTTGTAGCTCACCGTTGAGGGCCATGAGAGCATTCCTGACATTGGCGTACATATTCTCCATGTTGGAGCGCTGTCTCCAGTCGATCTCATCCTTCACAATATCTAATTCGACACTGGACTGCCGGGCATATTCTTCCGCCATCTTGAAATCCGATGCCAGGAGCATTCTATTGGCCTCCCCCAGTATAGATTCGGCCTGGTACACGTTCACGCCCAGGTTCTTTGCGAGATAAAGCCGGGAAGAAACGTTCTCCACCTTATTCAATGTTTTTTGGTACTCTTTGACGGATCCTTCGATCATGGGCCCCGCTTTCTGCGCGAGGTCTATAGCTGTAAAGAAATCGGCATTGTAAACAGCATATTCCGCCTGGGAAAGAGTTTCCTGGACATTGGAAAAGATAATGTCAGGTTGAAGAGATATCTCATAATAGGAATCCTGGATCAATTTATTGACGTATTCGGTCTGGGAAATATCGAGAAGTTTCGTGAAGCTTTCCATCTCCTTGTAAGCGTTATCCAGGTCGTTGGCCTTGATATGGACCTTTATAACGTCCAGTTTATCAGGCATCTCCGGGTTTTCTATCTCCAGCTTTCGGCACTGATCGTTGCGGCGTACAAGTTCGTCCAGATAGGTCGATATCTGGGAATATCTTTGGTATATGTCTTCCGTCAGAGTCCACGCCTGGCTTGCATAGAGCATTGCAGCTTCATGGTCGTGATGTTTCATCTTGCTTCTAAGCGCTGCCAGGAGCCTTAAGGGTTTTTTCATGTCCATGCCCAGCTCCGAGTATTTTTTGATATTCGTAAGGCTCTGTTCAACAGTTGCGATTATCTCCTGAACCTTAAGATCGATATTATGGGCAGTATTCTTTGCCTTGTTCAAACGGTTACCTACGGCAATGTAATCTTTCATACCCCTGCACCGCTTGAACTGGTCTTTAGCCGATTCCAGCTCCTTTCTAGAAGCAGAAACGTCTACACCGTCGGCGGCCAATGATGTAAGATATCCTTCCATCTCTACAAATTCTTTATCAAGGTAATCCTTGAACTTTTTCGTCTTGGTAAGGATCTCCATGGTTTTTGTAACCTTTGTGCGAAACTCATCGCTCTCGTCCATAAAAAGTTCCCTCTACTTCAGCTTGATCTTGAAATCGTTTTCTATCTCTTCCAGCATATTTTTCGCTTCAAGGACACCAACACCGCTGTTGTTCGCATCCCGGATGGTCTTCTGGACCTCTTTCAGGACTTTCTTCCTTCGACTCTTTCTCAAAACGGCGGAGATCACAAAAAATGCGATGAGGACTATGAAGGCAAATGCGATGGAAAACATGAATGCCCAGAAACTGGCATCCTGTTTCACCTCTATATCCATATTCATTTCCCCACCTTCCAGAATCGAAACGGTTGAGTATTGTGAATCCTTCACTGTCACCGATATGTTGTGTTTTCCCGTCTTTGCTTCCCAGATAGCAGTGGCGGTCCTCGTTTCTCCAGGGAATATATTCGGGAACCAGATGACACTGAGCCTGACGCCGTCCACCATGAACGTCACGTTTACGTTCTTTGCAACCGCAGTACCATTGTTCCTGACATGAACTTTTAAATGGACATCACTTCCTTCCATGAAATCCTTACTTTCCAGAGGAACAACTATTACTTCCAGTAAAGGGGAGGTGATGAAAATCTCGATACTCTTCATCTCCGACCAAGCACTGTCATCATCCATTACGCTGAAGGTTATAATATGAGAGCCCAGGGAGATGTTGTGTCTAGCACGGAGATCCAGGTTCGAAACATTTCCAAGTTGACCATCGACGCTAGAAATCCAACGATAGTCCAGTATCGTTCCCTTTTCATACACAGCCTCATCCACTCCCCAACCGGAGAGCTTCATGTCGCTACCGCCCATTTCCATATCTTTTGAACGCGGTTTGATATAAGCAAACGGGATGTCATTAACCTCTCGAACCTTCACGGTAAAGGTAAAGCTGTTCAGTTCACCGGATGGATCAACCGCGGATACCGAGATATCCGCTTCACCGAACCAGTTCAGGGCAGGTTCCACTCTCAGGGAGTTGTTCTCCATAATGGAAAGGTTGATCATTGCATTCATGGTCTGGGCAACAAACAGCAATTCCAGATCATCGGGATCGGAAAAACGTTCTCCGATATCAATGAAACCACTTGTATCCTCATCTATGTGTAATATTTCCGTGATACCTATGACATCGGGGGGATCGTTTACAAGGGTTACTACGAAGAATATGGTATGATAGGCCTCATCCTGCCCGTCGTTTGCGATGAATGTGATATTCTCCTGCCCGTACCAGTTATGAGCGGTTGTGATATTCGCGATTCCCGGGGAAATGAGATTAATAATAATATTGGTGGAATTGGTGAAGTTTATTTCGAGGGTATCCTCATCAATATCATAGAAGATATCAGTCATATCGATCTGGTACAAAGTATCATTATCCTCCTCAAGATGTATTTCCTCCGGTGCACCATCGAATACCATTGGCCGGTCATTCACGTTCTCCCAGCTGAAATTGAAATATTCCTCTACGTGATCCCCGTCCTTGTCCGAGAACTTCATTCGAACACTGGAGTTTCCATGATAGTTCTCCAATGGAGTGAAGACGAATTTGTTCGCCCCATCACCTGGGGTCACGGAACCTATCTTGAATTTATTGAAGGTCTCAAGAGACCAGGTCGTTCTCTGTGGATCGTTCCCATCCTCCACATCCCACCCGAATTCATTGAAATCCACAGTAATAGCGTGATCTTCCTTTGACATAAAGGTCGGTGTCGAATTGATCATGGGAAAATTATTCACCGCCTTGAAAGCCCTCAATTGCCAGCTTGAGATGAAACCACCCGGGTTAGTATACCTCAGTCGAAGGTCCAATATGGTATTAATGGGAATGTCCAGTGGCGGTGTATACGAAGAATACCAATAGGTCAATACCCCATCGTCATAGAGGTCAACAGATAATTCATTCCATCCGCCCTGAGCATCGCCAAGCCATATCTGGAGTGTGAGATTCAAGCCGTTCTCACCGAAAACGACATCTGTGAAATTCATTGTGATGGGAATCGTTTTTCCTCTATAAGCAATGGGTTCATGGGTGAAGTCAAGTACTTTAGGATATATCACCGTAATAGTATCGTTTATGGCGGTACCCCGGTTCCCAGCAACATCTTCCGCCCATATGTAGATCTGGTGATCACCCTCGGGGGCATCCAGGGTGTAATTCGTTCTATTGGTCCAGATGCCGTTGTCGGTCCCGCTTCCATCGAAATATGAGATATAATAACCCTTTATCCGGGAAGAGGGGGCCGCGTCCGAAAAACCGCTCCAGTTAAGATAGATGGTCTTGTCGGAGCAATGCTGGGAATCGTTCTCGATTTTTAGTTGAGCGGCCGCCGATGAAGGTGCAACAGTATCGATGAAGATATCGTCCGATACAGCATTTCCTATGTTAAAGGAATAATCCTGTGCCCACGCGTAAACAGTTGCGGGACCCTGATTGGATAATGTAATGTAATCGGTGGGCTGCCCGCCCCAAAGCCTGTTAGCAGGGATGATCGGCGGAGCCCCCGCCGTCCCCCATTTTTCCCATTTTGCGGTAATCCGGGCAGCCCCACCATCTTCGTAAAAATGCAATTCGAATCTATGAAAACCTCGTTCGAGATAAACATTCACCGTATTCTCTGTCCAGGCCCGGGCGTACCAATGGCTCAATAACCTAACGTCATCGATATAAAGGCGTGTACCGTCGTCCGATCCGATGGTGAAATTGTATGTAGTGGATTCATCAGCGAAAATGGAGCCGTTCCAGATTACCGAATACTGGTTATTACCGCAGCCGCCTCCCGGTCCTCCATTTCCGAAATTGCGGTTAATTGTAGCATCATATCTGCTGAATTTGAACTCGTTAAAGTTCACCCCGTTGTAGTAATAACCCCGAAGACCGCCGTTGGATATCTGGCCGTTAGTGGTCCCTTCGTTGTTGGTTGTTCCGAAGTAATATCCAGCCAAACCACGCGTGGCATCACTGTTATCAGAAAACCCGGCCCATCGGATCTGGGTGGAACTGGAATTCCAATTGGCAATATCATTCTGTAGGACTATGCTCCCGGTGGATGGCTTAACTACATCGATCAAAATGTTTCTGTAGAGTGCCCGGTTGTGAATATTACCAGCCCGATCCACACCCCAGACCCAGAAATCCACCCATCCTGTTTCAGCCGTATTTATCACACCGGTTGCCCCGGGCACAAAAAATCCATTGGACGTTCCACTGTTATTGACTTGATTATAGTAATATCCGGCCAACCCGGATTGGTCGGCCCCGGTATCGACGATCCCGGATATGCTATAATATACATTTGGGTCATTGGTATACCGACTCCCGTTCTCCAGCCTTAAACTTGCCCCTCCTGAAAATGAAGGACGGACCGTGTCAATATGAATGGAATCCGAAATTGCTATACTGTAGTGCCCGTATGCATCTTTCGCCCACACGTAAACCATAACATTCTTCCGGACCGGGGCATTGGGAATGTCAACGTTGGTTTCGGTTGTATAATTAGCGTCGGGCCCACCGGACCCGTTCACGAACGAGTAGTAGTATCCGGTCAAAGTCGGGTCGGTAAAACCCCCCCATGTGAGATGAAGGGTCCGGTCATTGGTCCATTCGTCACCGTTGTTTATCAATAACCATGCATTGGAGGCATCGGGTATGAAGGAATCGATATAGACAGAGTCCTCTGTTGCATTTCCAATATTACCGGCGTTATCAACAGCCCAAACATATATGGTTACGGTGCCATTGACAGCAGATGCTGAAGTGGCATTGGTATTGGCAGTATAGATACCGTTCGGCGTTCCACTTCCGTTTGTGAAATTGTAATAATACCCCTTTATACCTGCTCCACCCGAATCCGTGAAATTGCTCCATTCGAAAAAAATTTGGTTACTGCCAACATTCTCCGCACCACTTTCGATGGTGACATCCGCCCCTGAGTTATCTGGTTTCTCGAAGTCCACCTGCACGGTATATTTCTGCGAAGCAGTCGGACCGTTTGTAAGATCATCGGACGCTCTCCATTGTATGTAATTATTGCTTCCCACGGCGAATTCCACAGTGGTATTTGGGGTGTAAAGCTGCTGCGCGGCGCCTGCGTCACCAGTGGAGATCCATTGGCTCAGGGTTCCGTTGAAATATCTATATTCAATTGTATTCAGGCGAACACCGGAAGTATTGTCCCTGATATCGATCCCGCAAGTGACGAGGCTCTCGTTCACCCAGTCATTTGGCGATGGTGATGGGTTTTCGAAGTATATTTCCGTAGTGTCCACCACTATTGTATCCGTGGCTGAAATGCCGATATTTCCCGCCTTGTCGATGGCCCAAACATACACGTTCACCGTGCCGTCCTTTGCATTCGAAAGCACGCCGGGACTGGCGTAATCCACGGTTCCGTTGGTGCTACCCTGGTTATTATCGAACGAGTAATAAAAAAGATCGATACCGGACAGCTCCGCTCCCTGGTCTATGAAGCTTACCCATGTGAATGCCAAATTTGAATTGTTGGTTCCAGCCGCTCCCCCGTTTATGACGACATTATCGGGAGGAATGTAGGAAGGTGCGCTGGTATCAAATATTATAGAATCATTTTTAGAAGTCCCAATGTTGCCAACGTTGTCCTCGGCCCATACATACACCTTAACGAATCCCTCTAATAGATTCGTATCACCAATAGACGACTGATTGCCGTTCGTTGTATTGGTGTCTTCTTTTCCCTCCTTATTACTGAATGAATAAAAATATCGTTTAGTCCCCGAGCCTCCGTCCACACTGGCGTTCCAGGTGGTGTAGAATGTGGTATCATTATCTGCGTGAGTCCGGTTGTCCCCGAAGAAGTCGGCGTGAATTGTTATATTATCGGGCCCGGGAGGAGCGTCACCGTCCACCCTTATTATGAATGTCTGATTTGCAGGTACGCTCCCGGCTCTTCCCGGAAGAAGTTTGTTCACCGAGACATTGTACTCGTTCGAGTTATCAGACACCGATGATGATTTCATAAGAATACTGAAGGGTTGGCCCGATGAGCTATTATTATATCCCACAGCACCTGTTTCATTGATCACCGATATATTGAAATATTTATCTAACGGATAAAATGAAGGGAAACCGGCGTAATGGACCGTAGATCCTGAAAAGGTTAGATTCTCTTGTGTTCTTACCCAGTCGCCGCTAGAAAGGGAACCCTGGTGCTCTGCTGTCACCCCGAGAGAACCTGAAGTATCGAGTCCGGTCTCTACTCGAAATAGATTAGGAAAGTTCGTGCTGTTCGTATTGTTAGATCCGTCAGTTACGTTTAAACGTATGTCACATAATGCCAGATCGGGGAAGGTCCAGTTGAAATCCATGCGGAAATTTACAAATGTCGTATTCGCATCAATGTTACCCCAGTGGGTATTGTTGGAACTCAGATTTACGTGATCCGAAGGGTCTCCGCCGTTCATTTTGTAAAATTGAGTCGCATTATCCCTTGACCAGCAAAGGGTGATGTTCTCGTCGCCCGGCTCGATGGTGATGTTCACGTACTTAATATCGTTAGCTCCGTCCGTATCATTGATGGTGGCGTTGATGGAGTAAACTTTGAATCTTGCCAGGCAAACGTCCCCGAGCTCGCCATTTTCCAGTATGAGATCCTGGATATTCGGTTCAGCAAAGTCCAATTGCGGGCCGATCTCAGCCAAGGAAATAAATGAAAAAAGGTCCAGACCGGATAGGAGTAAAAGGAACACCACCGACAATACCAGTACAGGTTTAGCGGCCGAAACGTAATAATGCATTTTTCTCGCCATCATATGTACACCCAAAAAGCTGGAAATGGATATTCTCATAGGGACACGCGTTAGTTACAATTGAATATACTAAATACATACAATATTTCTATCCCAGTATAAGCAACGGTATATAAAATATCTGGTATATTATATATTAATTGTTGAACAAATTCTAAATCCTTATCCCTTTTATTATCTCGTTCACCATAGGCTTCCTAAATTTATGGGAAACGGATTGGCGTGATGAGTCTTTTTCGATTAACCGGAACGTAATAAACTGTTTTCTCGGATCGATTCTTCCACCAAAATCCTGGCAGATTCCAACAATTCGTCGGCCCTATCTTGGGTCATGGCATCCGAATAAAGACGGAAAAGGGGTTCGGTTCCCGACGGACGCAGGAGAAGCCATGAATTGTCATTGAACAATCGTTTCAGCCCGTCAATGCTGATGTCCTTAACACGCCCTTCCAGAAGTGCGGGGGTATTGTGAAAACGGTGGATAACACTTTCATATACCTGATCCTTCACAGCATCCAGACACAGCAACTGCGCTTTTGCCTGGTAGAACCGGGGGAATTCTTCGGTCAGCTCATGGAGTTTTTTCTGTCGCTCGGACATTATCTGAAGCAGAAAAAGGGTGGCCAATATACCATCACACCAGTGTACGTGCATGGCAAAATAGTACTTCCCGCTCTCTTCATACGCATAAACAGCCCTGTCTTTGTGAACCGTCAAGACCCTTTCAGTGTCAGGTTGACCGATCCGGCAGTATTCTATATCCACACCGTACTGTTTTGCAAGATAATCGATGAGGCCGGACGAGTTCACGGGAGTTACGCAAACAGGATCTTTTTTACCCGTTCTCCGGCATTTCTCAAATATCCATTTACCGAAAACCGCACCCATTACATCCTCCGATACCACTTCGCCCGTTTCGTCGACAAACAATACACGATCAGCGTCTAGATCAGTTGCGGCAGCGAGAGATGCATGATGTTCCATGAGTGAAGAAACGGTTTTGCCGAGAGTATGCTTTCTCGGTTCGGGAGATCGTTCCGGGTCACCTCGGTAGTGGTCGTGCAGCCTGATTACCTCGATACCGCATTTCTCGATAAGGGAAGGCATGATACCGGAGGCGGTCCCGTTCCCGGGGTCCACAACGACCTTGAAATTTTCTCGTAGGGCAAGCTTGGCGATGACATCCCGGTCCACGATATCCCCAATGTACTTTTCATAGCGACCCAAGACCCTACCGTCAATTTCGGCAGTCCCGATGGAGTGCATAACGATTTTCTTCGATCCTTTCAGGCCGTTGAAATAACGGTCCTCCACTTCCAATGCCTTGTTGTCGCTTATATAGGATGCCGTACCGTCCATGTAGATCAAACCCACCCTCTCGGGAGGCATGTGAGAACCGGTCACCATGACGCCCCCGGCTGCTTTCAATTCCTTCAAAGCAAATCCCAATGCGGGAGTGGGAACGATCCCGCAATCGATCACATCCAGACCCATGGACTGCAGGCCCGCCGATATGGCCTTCGAAAGCATGGAAGTACCAAAGCGAGTATCCCTGCCGATCACCACCTTCCCGGCACCCAGCCAGTCTCCAAAAGCTCGGGATAAGTTCATGGCGAGCTCAGGGGTAATTTCCGTGTTCGTGCCACCCCGCACACCGCTGGTACCGAACATTCTGGTTTTTTTTATTTCCATTATGACGCCCCTAACGAAAAATCAGACTCTGAACAATATCTTCTCACTCTTGAACATCCTTACACAGAGATAAATCAAGATGGATGCTGCCAGGACCGTTACGATAATATTAAGCAAAAGCAGGCTAACGGTCAATTTCCCCAAGAGCAGGTCTTTCATAGCGAATACCGACGATGCAATGGGGATCAAATATACTTTCTTCGATATCTCAAAATTGATGCTCATGGTCATAATCCCAAGGAAGATAACTATGAAGAACACCGGTGTCATGTAACTGCTTGCTTCCTTGAGATTCCTCGCAAAAGTACCAACTAAAATGATTATAGAGACCAGCACGGTTGATAGAGGGATGAGTATAAGGAAGAGACCGATTACAACCCAGGGGGTGAAGACAGCAAATGCCGAACCAGTACCTCCAGCGCCGAAAAGGATTCCCGCAGCAAGGATTATCCCAAGACCCCCGATGGTAAAGAGCGCCGACACGAAGGAAACCACCATCACAGAAATAATTTTACCTACAACAATGGAGGTGCGGGATACTTTATTTACAAGGAGGGTTCCAAGGGTGTTTCGCTCCTTTTCCCCGGCAACGGCATCGAGACCTATGCTCATGGCTCCGCTCATGAGGTATATGACAACGAAATACGGCAGGATCATCCCCAGGATGGAGCCGGATTTTTCTTCCGTTGTGGCAGTATCCAAATAATTATGATCAACAACCTTGAGAATATCCTCGTCGAGGGTTCTGTAAAGGACCAATTCGCCGCTGGCATTACGGATCCGGTAAATATGCAACCCGTCGGTGATCTCCCATAATCCTGTCGAGACCCGGGATACGGTTGCATCGCCGGTTAGCAATATTCCCCGATCCGCCAGCATCACTCCCAGCGTCGCGTTCAGACTTCCTTTCTCAAGGAAACTGCCGTATTCGGCGGGAAGGGCGAATAAAAAAATCTCTTTTCGGTCCAGGCGGCGCCCACGCTCATCCAGTATGAAATCCCATATAAGATTGATAAAGGTGTCCTTCGCTCGAGCCGAGGCTGGTATTGCTGATGAATAGGAGACAGTAATATTACCGGTGAGATAATCCTCTACGTTATCGGTGAAGTTATCCGTGAAACTAATAAATAGCTCCAGTTTTTCCGTTGATATGTCTTCCACAGGGTTAGATGAATTGATGATGGTAAAATTTTCCGAACTTTCAATGTATAAAATAAAATCCTCTGCATTGGTACCGTTCTCCAACGCAACATTGAAGATCCTTTCCTGCAGCTTTTGCTCAGAGATATAAAAGAAGCTTCCCATGCCCAGCAGGAAAAGGGGTAACAGTAAAAGAGGAACCAGGGTAACCGTTATCACAACCCTCTTCTGTCGTATGATGCCTCGAAGCTCGTTCGCGGCAATGACCATGAAATCGGGCATACCAGGCAGTTTCTCACGATGCCGGGGAATTTCAGGCTTTGGTTTTTCATCCATAACCGTGAAATCGGGCATATCAGGCAGCCTCCCTAATCTCAACCTTGTCAGCAAGCTTGAAGAAGGTTTCCTCAAGGGATTTTACTCCATATTTTTCGTTCAGTTCGGCCACTGTTCCGCTGGCCAATAATTTTCCGTTAAGTAGAATACCGATCCGGTCGCAGAGCTTCTCAGCTATAGCCATGTAATGCGTCGACACAATAATCGTCTTGCCTCGGGTCTTCTCCGCCATCAGAAGATCGGTAACGGATTTGGCTGTCATGATATCGAGACCGGAAGTCGGCTCGTCGAAGATTATAACCTTCGGATCGTGGATCAGGGCCACTGCAATGGCGGCTTTTTGAGCATTGCCGTGTGAGAGTTTGTCGATAAGCAGGTCTCGGTATTCCTCTATCTTGAAACGTGAGAACAGGAATTTCTCCCTCGCAGCAATTATCTTCTTTGGCATCCTGTTGAGCTTGCCGTAGAAGGTGACTAGTTCATGGGGGGTGAAGTTGGGGCTGAGTTTCATCTGGGCAGTCAAAAAACCAAGGGAACCCCGGACCTTCCCCGGCTCCTTTTCAGTGGAAAAGCCATTAACGGTTATCTGGCCCTTGGTGGGTTTCAGAAGTGTTGCCAGCATTCGTAGTGAAGTGGTCTTTCCCGCGCCATTGGGCCCCAGCAGGCCGTATATCTCACCCGGTTGGACCTTGAACGAAACGTCATTCACTGCAATGAGGGAGCCGCTCTTGGTTTCGAATATTTTTGTAATCTGTTCGCTTTTGATCAATCTATCGCCTTTGGGGGTTATCTAGAACACGGAGCCATAGAGGGATTTGGATAAATCAATGTTTCCTTATTATTGGATTATTTATTGTAATTGACTCGGGGTCAATTAAGAAAAAACAATACCGATAATTCACTCTCGAATAAAATCAGATATTACATTCTCCGTAGAGAGGGTGGATAGTTACAAAGTACCACTAAAGTATACGAATATCATTTGAAAAAGAGATCGATATATCCTAATAATCAGTTATCTTGCCACCAATCACATCATTTCAGCTCGTCTAGAAGTTCCATCACTTTTGTCTTGATGATGTTGAATGTTTTTCGATATTCATCCATTCCCTTCCCCTTGGGGTCGTCTATATCCCACATGATCAGGCGGGATTCTTTATTCGGAAGACTGTCTTTGATCTCTACCCCCATTCCCAGTTGTTTTCTAATAAGATCAAGAGAATCGTCCGGGGCATCGTTTTCTAGAAGACATTCAAGGTCGCATCCGAAGGTGACAACAAAATCCGAATCGATCATCCGGGGAACTTTTTTTGGCTTACCCACCCATTCGATACCATTCTCATGCAGTATATCGACCATAATCTGATCGACCTCACTCGTGGGGTGCGTGCCACCGCTTTCAAAGAGCAGCTTGGAATTCGTGTTTAACTCCAACGCCAATGCCTCCGCCATCTGACTTCTCAACGAGTTTTCCCTGCATATGAAAAGCACGGTCCGTTTCTTCAATTTCAAAAAAAGCTCTTCTCCGACGCAGTCCTTGGCATATTTACACCATTGAACGCAATTTTGCATATCATTGTACACGGTGAATCCGCATTTCGCGCATTTGATCATAACATCAATCGAGAAAAGTTCGACATCTGACCCGCATTCCGGGCATTTCTTTATCTTTAGAGTCGGCGTTTTCACGTTGAAAGTCCCTGGGCATCCCATTACCATTATACACACCTTTACTTTTCATTTTTAATCCAATATGGGTGGGAAATATCCTCGAATGCGCCAATGGCAGCAGTCGATCCTTCACCCACCGCCGTAACTATCTGTCTTACACCCCCGGTAACGTCCCCTGCAGCATATATCCGGGGTATATTCGTTCTGCAATTACGGTCCACTTCGATAAAACCGGACTCGTCAAGCTTGAGCCCGATCTCACTAGCCAGCCTCGTGTTTGGAATTTCACCGATGGCCGCAAAAACACCGTCCACCTTCAGGTTCTTCACCTCACCCGATTGAAGGTTCTCGAGCTTCACCCCCACCAACTCATCATCCTTCCCGACTATTTTTATTACGATGGAATTCCATTTTATCGGGATACTTTCTCGGTTTACGGCTTCTTGAAGATACATTTCACCTCTGAACTCATCCCGGCGGTGAACAATCGTAACCCTGGCACCAAGGTTATTCAGATAAAGTGCATCCGTCAGGGCGTTGTTTCCACCACCTACCATGATCACTTTCTTTCCCTTGTACAGATAACCGTCACAGGTTGCGCAATAGCTGACACCGTGTCCGGAAAACTTGGCTTCCCCCGGGACGTCAAGTTTTCTATGCGCGGAACCCGTTGCTATAATGAGTGCATTTCCCACATAATTATTCCGGCTGGTAATAGCTTCGATATGACGGCCTACCTTGATCTCACGAACCCCTTCACCCTCTCGAATGTGAGTGTAATTGGACGCCTGGGAGCTAATTATATCCATGAGTTTTTTCCCGGGAATATTTGAAAAACCCGGATAGTTCTCCACCACCGGAGTCACCGAGACCTGGCCCCCGATGACCTCTTTTTCCAGAACGACCGAATGAAGGCCGCTTCGCTCCCCGTAGATGGCGGCTGTGAGCCCCGCGGGGCCTGCCCCTATTATTATCAGGTCAACCTCGACTATTTCCCCCGGCTCCGTTGTGGGTTCCCATTCTTCTGCCGGCTCAAGACTCAGCAGTTCGGCCATGAACCTCTCTTCCGGCTCAAGTCCTTTGCTTACCGTAATATCGTTTATGATGGTATGCGGGACCGCGCCTACATTGTACTTCTTTGCAAGGTCCGGGTTCTCGGTTGACTCCACGCACTCGGCGGAGATCATATCGGGTCTATAAACGGCGGCTCTGAAAGCGTGCAACACTTGATTCGGGCAGTAAGGGCACCCGGGAGTGACGTAGACCTGGACGTGCCGTTTCTCGGAAAGGTCGTCCAGTATCTTCCGGGAATCCTCGTTGAGACCACTTTGTCCCTTTGAGATCAACATAATGGTCTCTATGAAGGAGCGTCCTTCCTCACCCACCGGGGCTCCGGTATACCGTATTTTGTATTGCTCAGGATTGATAAGAACGGTGGGTGATCGCGTAACCATGTATTTTTCGGATTTTTTGCTATCGAGGGTGTTTACCCTTGCCTCGATCTTATCGGACAATCGTGCAAGATCGTTGACGAAAAGCATCGTCAAAATGTTATAGGGGTTCTCGGAGCCCTCGTCCACGAACACCTCGAGGATCACTTTCCGGTCCAATTCCTTGAACCTTTCCTCTAACATTTTCCTGCTATCCTCAGGAATGAACCATTTATCCTTATCATCGTCAGTCATCCGACTCACCTATTTTATTGGCTTATAACTTATTAATCCTGTCTCAAAAGTGGACACGAAAAAACCGAGAACTAACCAAAGCTGAACTGTTGGAATCGTTCGGCCTTCGCTTTGCATATGGGACAGATGGGAGGAGGATATTCCCTTGCACATAGATAACCGCATACCTCGCATCGCCATACGGGTATGGAATTCTTCCGGTCCTTTACGGAAATGATATCATCTTTCAATTGGTGCATCGGGATTTTAGATTCTTCCATGGCACCATCATACTCCATGGCGGCTTTCTGAACCTCCGGAGGGCGACGTTCGGGAATAGAACTCATTCTGGAAGGGTCATCCATCATTTCCTTCGACACGAAAAGAGCGCAGAAGCACATCCCGAACTCGTCGACATCGGCGTCGCGGTACTCGCATGGGCAAATGATATCCCCATCATATGTTTTGCTCCCTACTGCCACCCTGCAAGGACAGGATCCGTAACCGTAGCGTTCCTCGTTCGTCGAAAGACCATCAATCAGGTCATCGAGAAGTTCCTTGTCCGGGCAAAGATAATAACCGTTTTCGGCAGCATCCGTTTCCATACGCGTTAGAATATCAGTAGTACTCATTATAATAGCACCTCTCGGATCCGGTCTTTCTTAAATCCCACTATGACCTCTTTGCCGTGGTCCACGACCAATGTGGGGAAACTTTCCCGGGGGTTGTGTTTCCCTGCTTCTTTCATGATCTTTTCCTTCTCACTTTTGGGAAGAAGGTCTACATCGACATACTCATACTCAATGTCCAAAGCCTTAAGTAGTCTTTTCAACTTTTTGCACCAGCCACAAGTGCTAAGAGTGTAGATCGCAACGTGATGTCCACAGTTCTTTCCCGGAACGTTTTTCATACAGTTCATATCATACACACTCCTTCTCATTGGACTTGGGGATTGAACTGGATTCATTTTCCTGTCCATCAACGTTCCCATCCTGATTCTTGTAATCCTTTATAGCCTCGTGAAGAGCGTCTGCAGCCAGGTTCGAACAGTGCATCTTCAAGGGAGGCAGACCGTCAAGCTCGTTCGCAACATCGTTTCGTGTTATCTTCAAAGCTTCATCCACATTCATCCCTGTGGCCAATTCGGTCACCATGCTGCTGGTGGCAATGGCCGATCCGCATCCGAAGGTCCTGAACTTGATATCGGTTATTACGTCATCATTGACCTTTATGAATATTTCCATAACGTCTCCGCAAACGGGATTGCCAACCTTTCCGTAACCGTCACGGTCCTCGATAACTCCCACATTTCTCGGGTTCATGAAATGGTCCATGACCTTTTTGGTGTATCCTACCTGTACCATATCGTTTCACCTCCTTTCTTTCCTTATAACGGTGACAGCATTCTGAGTCTCTCTACCGTATTCTTTGCCGCTTCCACTATGAGCGGTACGTCTTCCAATGAATTCGAATGCCCCAGCGTCAGCACCATAGAGCCGTGAGCTTCTTCATGCTTCAAACCTATTGCCAGCAGAACATGGGAGGGCTCCAGGGTTTTCGAGGAGCATGCCGAACCGGTGGATACCGGGATATTGTACATATCCATTGACAGCAATATACTCTCTCCCTCGATCCTGCTGAAGCGGAAGCTCGCATGATTTGGTAGACGGCTGACGGGATGGCCTGTGAGATACGATTCATCTATTTTTAATATTTCTTCAATGAGCTCGTCACGTATCAGGGACAATCGCTGGCTTTCCGCAGTCATTTCTCTTTTGGCGATCCTTGCAGCTTCTCCCATACCGGCTATAGCAAAGAGGTTTTCCGTGCCGGAGCGGAGGCCGCGTTCCTGTCCGCCTCCCGGGAGGATGGATTGGATCTTCACCCCTGGTTTGACGTACAGAGCACCTGCGCCCTGAGGACCGTACATATCGTTTGACGAGAGCGACAGAAGGTCTATACCGTCATTTTGAACGTCTATGGCTATTCGTCCTAAAGCAGCGGTTGCATCCACATGCAGGTAGGAGCCATTCTCGTGGACGATATCACTTATTTCCTTTATGGGTTCTATGGTTCCAATCTCGTTGTTCGCATACATTACGGAGGTCAACACGGTATCCTCTGTCAAAATGTTTCGAAGGGATTCGATATCCAAGATACCGGTTGAATCCACAGGAATTCGGCTCAACTCATATCCATTTTTCTGAAGCTCTTTCATGGGATTGAGGACGGACATATGCTCGATTGCACTTGCAGCAAGCTTCTTTCCCTTTGCTGGATTCCGAAGAGCGGTTCCCTTGATAGCTATGTTATTGGCTTCGGTTGCACCGGCTGTAAATATAATGCACTTTTCATTCTCTGCATTGATCAGCTCAGCGACCCTCTCCCTGGCCTCTTCCAGGGCTCTTCTTGCTTCCAGACCGGATGAATGTAATGACGACGGATTTCCGAAATCCTTCATCAAAAATCGTTTCGCATATTCGAAAACCCGAGGGTCCACCGGCGTTGACGAAGCATGATCCAGATATATCCGTTCCAAGTTCTCACCCTAAAACCACATTGTCGCGCCTGCATCGAGTGCAAGGTCGTTCAAGGTCCCGGCTCCAACGATCTTCACTCCGGGGATCAATTCCACTTTCTCGAGACCCAGCATCTGCTTTGACGCCTCGCATGCATATATAGTTATTCCCATATCGAGAGTTTTCTGGATCATCTCCGCGACACTGGGAAACGATCCGAGTTTTATCTTCTCAGCTTCACCGGACATCAATATTTTGAGGCCCGTACCGAGATAATACACCTCCGCTTTGATATCCATCATCTTTGCGGTCTGCGCCAGCACCAGCGGCGAATACTGCTTTTCAGGGCTGTCTGTGGTCTGTACATATAGAATGTAGTTCTCATCTTTCATATAACTTTACCTCATTTATAGTATTTTATTCGTTATGTTTGGATATAAATCACTGTATCCATGTCATTTCATTCGTCGGATAAAAAATGTCAATATCGAATCCTCTTTTTCAAATTTCAGTAGCTCATGTCCGGTCCTTTTGGCCCAACGCTTGATATCCTCCTCGGCGGCCGGATCATCCGCCTCAACCTTCAATATCTGACCCACTTCTATCTTGTCTATTTCCTCCTTCGTCATGGAGATGGGCATGGGACAGTAAAAACCCACACAATCCAGTTCAGCATCAGGTGCAATTTCCGTCATTTTCAATTCCTCCAACTGATTTTATTAAAAATTCTCGCTACCACTGCAAATGCTATAGGTCCCTGCAGGACCGGTGCCAAAAGGAATCCTAAGAGAGTATATCAATTCTCAGTCAGGATATATTTGTCATATTCTATCTCGAAACGCAACTTGTGTTTTGCCTCTTCCTGTGCAAAGGCCTGAAAAGTGGCCTGAAGATTCGGATCATCGGTAGCAGCAGCAAGGTCCATGTAGAGCTTGAAGGCAGCTTTCTCCTTTTTCATAGCAATGATCAAGGCTTCCTGATAGTCCATATACGGACTTGGCTCCACGTCAACGAGATAGTCGCCGATCATAAGGTCCAGAACCTTCTTCTCCGTGGGCATTAAAAGTTTACCTTCCTTAATCTTCGAGAGCTTCTTCTTGTGACCCAATTCTTCGCGGGCAAAATCCTCAAACACCTTTCGCATAGACGGAATTTTCATTTTCTTGGCCATATCGCTGTAGAACTGATACGCTTCCTCTTCTCGTTCCATTGCGAAATCAAGTAAATCCGTTACCGAGCCAAAGTTTGTCATGATTCCTCTCCTTATATCGTAAGCCGATATATTTACTACCAGTTCTCCCCAAGCAACTCGAAATACTCTTGAGGATGATCACAGGCCGGACATTGCGAGGGGGCCTCGGTTCCCTCGAAGATATAACCGCAATTGAGACAGCGCCATACAACCGGTTTTTTCCTCTTGAATGCGGTGCCGGCCTCAATGTTGCTCCGGAGGTCCAAGTATCGCTTCTCATGCTGCTTTTCTGCCACGGCAATGGACCTCATGGCTGATGCAATCTCTGGGAAGCCCTCTTCATCTGCCTTATCGGCAAAGCCGGGATACATCTTGGTCCATTCAAAATTCTCGCCCTCTGCCGAAGCCTCGAGGTTTTCTGCGGTGGTGCCGATGATCCCTGCCGGATATGCTGCGGTTATCTCCACGGCACCGCCCTCAAGGAACTTGAACAACCTCTTTGCGTGTTCCCTTTCCTGATTGGCGGTCTCATCGAATATCATTGCGATCTGTACGTAGCCCTCCTTCTTGGCCGTTGTCGCGAAATAAGTATAACGGTTCCTGGCCTGCGATTCTCCTGCAAATGCAGTTAATAGATTCTTTTCAGTCTGTGTTCCTATCAAACTCTTCATTTAATCCCTCCATTTTTCTATTATAATGATGCGTAATAGCACCTTTTCGGCGAATGCAGTTTACCCTGCTTCTTCAATTCTTTTATGTATTTTGATACCTCTTTGCTGTCGATACCAACTATCTTCGCCACATCCCCAGGTCTCAGGGGCTTCCCGGCGTCTTCAAATGCCTTTAACACTTTACCTTCGTCGTTCATGATTTATTCACCTCTTTCACTTTTTTTTTTATTTTTTTATTCTGGCTTCTAGCAGGAGGAGATTCTCTGTTGTCAACTTTTCACGTACAAAAGGATAAAAAGTCTCGTCCTCCTCTCTGGCATGTTGGAAAAGATCATTCAGTAATCTGCGGGATTTCTCCGAAAATTCTCTGATCATTTCATAATCAAGGTCATCCCGGGATATGACTTCGTTCAGTTTTTTAAATCCAATTCGCAATTCTTTATGTTTGCGCAGGATCTTGGACATGACCCTCTGTTCTTCCGCAGTTGTATCAACGTTTTCCTCGATGAGATCGATAAGTATCTCCTCCTGCTTGAAGTGGACCAATAAATTTTCCGATAGATATTTTATTACTTTATTGAAATTGACCGTGGTTACGTTACTCTTTTCGTAGGTCGGCCCGAACATGGAAGAATATTCGACTCCAAGAGCTATCTTTTCTCTTTGATTATTGTGTGCGCTGGAAATGAGACCTATTATATCTATCATTCTTACTACCTCCTGTGGGCAATGAACCTTTTCCATTATTTATATTTCCAGTCTCCCGTGCTTTCCAGACTCTTCAGGTTCTCGGTAAGAAGAGCTATGTGATCCTGTTCGAAATCGGCGAGTCTCTTGAAAAGATCCCTCGTATCATCGTCATCGAGGATCCTCTGGTTTTTCTTGTAGAATTCAACGGATCTTTTCTCAATATCAATGGCGAATCTGATAGCTTTCACGGCATCGAAATCGGAAAATATTTCCGGAAGTCTTCTATGATCGAGGAATATCTCACCTTTTGCAGTAATGGAAATTGGCTGAGCCCCCGATTCATTGAGCACATCTGAATTTTGCAGAGATCGCCCATATTCCTCTTCAAGCCATTTCATATGCTCTAATTCCATTTCAGCCAGATGGGAAATGATCATCTGAGCCTTACGATCTTTTGTAAAGTCTCTCATGGCGTTATAGAAACCGTAACCGAAGTTCTCGATCTCTATCGCCTGGCGAATCGTTCCCAATGTCATGTCGATTTGCATGATATCATTCCTCGTAACAGTTCTTCCAGTGAATATTCTTCCAGGTTCATATCATTTCACCCGTTCTAAATGCCGCGCTGCCCGAGATCCCGGTCCAGTAAGAAGAGCCCGGGTCCGTTATTACCTATGAGCCTTGCCTTGTCCAGTATTTCGCGGGAATGATCCTCTTCCTCAACCTGCTCTTTCACGAACCACTGTAGAAAGTTTTGGGTGGCGTGATCTTTTTCCCCGGAAGCGAGATCCACAAGTCCGTGTATCATGCCTGTAACTTTCTGTTCATGGGCATATACATGCTCAAAGACCGCGAGGGCCGAATCCCACTGATCCGTAGTAGCTTCAATATCGAACAGGGACACTCTTCCGCCGGATTCTATGACGTAGTCGTAGATCTTCATTGCGTGCTCCATTTCTTCCTCTGCCTGTTTTCTCATCCAGTTCGCCATTCCTGAAAGACCCTTGTCACTGAGAGAGGCGGACATGGAAAGATAGCGGTAGGCGGAATACATTTCGGCATTGGTTTGAGCATTCAATGCCTCTCCCACGGATTTGTTTATCATTTTATAAACCCTCCAAACAATTTTACGATTTCAATTTTTTTTTAAGTGTAACAATTATACATTCAGGCGGTCCATAGGCCATGAAGGGAGCAGTATTCCCTGATCTGTATGATCTCCTCGGTGGTTTTAAAGGAGGCCTGGGGAGCATCACCCGGTTGTAAAAACTTTCGCTGCACTCCACTAGCGGTAATTACCTCTATCCATTCGATATAATGGTTTTCTTCCATGGGATGCTGTACGGCCCCCACGGTAACCTTCACACCTTTATCAGTCTTTTCCACCACGGGGACATGCTTCTCCATGCCCTGATCTTCTGTTTTCGCATTCTGTAAGTTCATTGATTCTCCGCAGCACACCAATCGTCCTCCTCCGGCATGAAGAACACCTACGATGTTCCCGCAGATAATACATTTATATACTCCTGTCCTTTTCATTGTTTTTTCACCTCTATGTATATGATCAGATTTCGAGATTTCTTCCCGTACATTCCGGGATATAACAGGTCACGTCGATAAATTGACATTTCTCATTGCATCCCGGACATATCTCCGGTGGAACGGAGCCGCTGAGAGCATACCCGCAGTTCGAGCATTTCCATTCCATTTTACCGATTTGACTTTTTTCTAGCAAGATCTTTCCTTCGGGTACCATACTGAATTTGTATTTTGGTGCACCGCATCCCGGGCATGTTTCCGGAACTTCTTCGCTCATTTGCTCGAAACCGCAAACGACACATCGCCATTTTTTCATCGTTTCATCTCACTTGGCCCTTCATGTGAAATTTCCACTGATGTGGACTGCTGTTCTCTGTTCTTGATCAAATTCAATCTCTCTACAAGTGCAACCATTGGGATGATTATTTTAGTAGTGGACCGGTTTTTCAGTGGCCGCAAATCGATGTTTAGTACTTTTTTTTCAAGCATGACATGTCTTAATTCCCATCCGGCGATTCCGTCATCGAGAGCAAGTAAGAGCTTATTTGTATTTTGATATATATTAATTAATCTTTGGTTGAGATATTTTATTTCGTTTTTAGATAGGTTCTTAATTCTTAAAACACCTAGGACCTCACGATACGTCATCTATTCACCTTCTTTGCGACTTGTTTTATTATACCCGGTCTTCATCTTCCTGTTCCGTATTATCGGACAGAGTGAGATCAAAGTCATTCCATTTTTGGAAGCGGAAAAGAAGTGAGAACTCCCTTTAGGCACGAGAATCAACAATCCTTTACTTATATTCCTGCTTGTACCGTCAATAGTAATTCGGCCATTTCCATCAACAATGTAATGTATCTCATCGATATCGGTGTGGGTATGACGGGGTAATGTTCGATCTGGACTAATGAAATATACTGAAGCTATGAGCTGATCGGTAATTATCGGGACTTTTTTAATTACCTTCGCAAGTTCGGTTTCTTTCATGTCCCCGATGTTTATCAATTCCATTGTATACCCTGATACCTTTCGTCATATATATCGAAATTTCAAAATTCATTACAAAACCGGTGTATTTGTTTTATAATTCATATGCAAATTACATGCAAATCAGAGAGAATAAATTCAATAAAAGAAAATTCGGGCATTCCTGCTCGAAAATTAAAGATTTAAAAGAAACCTGCTCACACCAACAAAGAGAAAAAGGGCATCGGGTAGGCGGGGGTCTCACGATCCCCCGCCTCCCACACCACCGTACGTACGGAACCGTATACGGCGGTTCAGAATGTGTACAACGAACCCTATCTATTACACCACATTTGGTGAAGACTCAACAACCTGTTAGATTGCCTAGAAAAGACACACCTGATGGCGTGTCACACTGGACAAGTGGTGACTTGTCAAGAAACAGAGTCTTTTCCAGCAGCGACTGGTTCGTGTCTCCGTCATAGACTGGGAGTGCTGGGGAAGTGTCCTGCTCCGTTCCGGGAATGAGTGACTTCCGGCCATCATCTCTTGAGAAGTCACCACTTCGCAAGTGTGGCGAGCTATTCGGTCGCCTTTACCGAAAAGGAAGCTGTCAGCATAATAATCTAACAAGCTCTTCTGCAGCATATTATTCCTCCAAACTCTCCAGGTGGAGAACTTCACATTCTGTTCGGTCCTTCACAGCTGCAGCTTGTCAACGGTGCAAATCTCGACAACCCTAACGGCTCGTCTGACTTGCCCGCAGGTGTGCGGTCAAGTTTCGAAAATAATTCGAAGCCTTTCGAGTAACGCCTCGAAAGGACCAGATGCATCTCTGATGCATAAGGGTTTGCAGCTTGACAACGTTCGCAAAATCGCAGTTCGAAGAGACCGATTTTGCTGAATCCCAGGCTGCTACTATGACCTTTGCTGACTTCTGCATATGCATCTGCTGACCGTTGCCGGAGAGCATAGACTAATTGTCACATATGCAGACCTCCCGGGGTAAGTGAAGAGACCTTCGCCACACGCCCGCCGCATATACCCGGATGTCTTCCGGACAGGTATAGGACTTTGCCTTCACAGGCAGGCTCGTCCAGACATCAAGGCCTAATGCGGTTCGTGTACCTCGGGCCATGGCTTTGGCTACGACTGCCTTCCCACAACACCTCACGATGTTGCAGTTGTCTTTGCCTACAGGTTCCCCCTGCCAGGGTCCCGAACGAACTTTCATCGTCAAGTCTCCTCACATGCCCGGCACACCTGCGAGCAAAAGCCAACGCAGGCCCGGGTAAAACAATTCTGAAGATTACGAATGGTCAGCTCGCCGACCAAGGGGGCAGTGCCCCCTATTTCTTTGCTTTTATTTTTGGATCGGGCCTGCGTTTCTTACGTCGCCCGTAGGCATAACCCGTAGGCACACTTGCCGAGGGTGCGGATGAAACTTGTTTCATCCAGCATTGCCGAGGGTGATGGAGAAACAAGTTTCTCCGAACCCTAATATAATCTATGATTATATGTCGGGCTCAGGGGTATCTTTGATGCCCCGGAGTGTAACGGGAGCAGGCCCTCTTTAGAAAGATGAGAAGATTGTAGATAAAGAGGGGAGAAGGTTATAATCAGGAATTCAATCAACAAGTTCATTGTGTTATTCCGAATTACTTTCGCCCCCTCCATAACGAAAATGATTTCTTCCAGTACTTTCGCTCCTGAATTACACAATCGATATGCTTTCATTACAAGCCTTCTTTCATCTTCGGAAAGGGGTTGGCAGGACGGTCCTGGCTTATGCAATTTTGGCACTTTTCCCGTTCTGATAAAGGTGTTCCAAATCTGTTGGACACGGCGAACAGTGATTCCAAACTGACCACTTATTTGTTTCTTCGTTAAATATAATTCGCCGTTTTTCTGTCTTTGTTTGAGCTTGACCAGTCAGGAGATATTCTTGTTGCTCAATTTTTGCATAGCGAAAGCTATGGTGTAGGGGGTAATAGTATCTTAGGATAACACACTTTTCATCGATATGCATACCACCTATGTGAACAATTGAAAAAAGATTTCAGCATATTGTCATAAGCACAAACATTCACCGAATCAAAGATTCGCTTTGTATGACATAGCGTTACATGTCATATCTCAACGACCCATATGGATTGTGTTACTTGCCCACATCTATATGGTCAAGTCTCAACAAAATGTCGAGGCCTTTTCGAGTAATAAATTGCCGATAACTCCTCGGCAAAGCCAGGCGTGCCCGCAGGGATACTTCCCGAGGGTGCAGATGCATCTCGATGCATTGTAGTGAAGCGAGCACTGGAACGAAGTAGGAGCCCCAAAGGGGACGATTCCGCAGAATAAAATAATATATCTGACTCAACAATACCCAGACTAAGGGTAATCCTATCAATTGAAAGCAAATCAATTATTGATTTTGATAGATAAAATTAACCCATGGAGGTTAACAAATGAGGAAGATCGTAGAATGTGTCCCCAATTTTAGTGAAGGAAGAGATCTCAGGAAAATAAAAATGATAAGCGATGCAATTAACGAAACTCCCGGTGTAAAAGTGATCCATGTCGATCCCGGTGCTGCCACAAACAGGACCGTGATTACTTTCGTCGGTTCCCCCCAAGGAGTGAAGGAAGCTGCCTTCAGGTCGGTGAGCATGGCCCAGCAGGTTATAGATATGGAAAAACACCACGGTGAACATCCCCGAATGGGTGCGGCCGATGTTTTTCCTTTTATCCCGGTATCCGGTGTTACTATGGATGAATGTATCCGGATATCACGTGATGTCGGGGAACGGATTGGCAGGGAGCTGGGGATACCTGTATACTTGTATGAGAGTTCAGCAACCGTTCCTGAAAGAAGAAGTCTTGCATATCTAAGATCCGGAGAATACGAAGGCTTTAAAGAAAAAATATTGAAAGATGAGTGGAAACCCGATTTCGGCCCTCAGAAGTTTAATCCCAGATCTGGCTGCACTACAATGGGTGCAAGAGAGTTTCTTATAGCCTATAACGTCAATATCGAGTCCAAGGACAAGGAAAAGGCACAGAGAATTGCCGAGAGGATACGAGAATCTGGAGTGGCAAAACGCGATGCGGAGGGCAATATAATACGGGATGAGAACGGGAAAGCTATCCGAACACATGGCCTGCTTAAGAACGTGCGTGCGGTGGGTTGGTACATCGAGGAGTACGGAAAGGCACAAATATCTATCAATATGACTAACTTCAATGTTACCCCGTTGCACGAAGTATTCGATACCTGTGAATCGGTGGCCGAGGAACTGGGAACCAAGGTCACAGGAAGCGAGATGATAGGTTTGGTGCCAAAGAAAGCGATCCTCGAAGCAGGGAGACATTATCTCAACAAACAGAACAAATTCACTGTTGTCCCGGAAGGAAATTTGATAGATTTGGCAAGAGGGTCCATGGGCTTGGATGAAGTGGGTGAGTTCGTTCCTGAAAAAAAGATCATCGAGTTCCTGTTAAATAAGCCAAAACCCCTTGGTAATTTGCCACTAAAACATTTCATCAACGAGGTGTGCGTCGATTCCCCCTCCCCCGGTGGTGGCAGCGTTGCAGCGCTATCAGGTTCTCTGGCTGCCGCCCTTGCATCCATGGTGGGCAATCTAACGGGAAACTCCGGAAAAATTAGGAAAAAGCCAGTCGAGGTGCAGGAATATTTTCGGAAATATACCTTGGAGATCCAGAAAACTATGGAGGTCCTTAAGATTATGATTGACGAGGATTCCCAGGCGTTCATGTCCGTGATGGATGCTGTGAGAATGCCAAAAGTGACCGAAGAGGAGAAACGAAAGAGACTGTTTGCAATAAACGAGGGGTACAAGCTCGCAGCCACGGTGCCATTGGAAGTCATGAAAAAATGCGTGGAAATAATGCCAATGATCAGGTTTATGGCGCAGGAGGGATTGGTTGATACTATGTCGGACATTGCCGTCTCGGTGCTAATGGCCCAGGCCGGAATAAGGGGAGCTGCCTACAATGTGCAAATAAACCTCGGATCGATTACGGACGATGATTTTTCCATCAATGCAGCCAGGGAAACTACATCACTCCTGGAATTATGTGATAGTTCAGTAGAGGAGATACTCGAAATTGTCAAAAATAGAATTTAGAGCATCCACTGACTAATATTCAACCCTTAATGAATGGGTGGAAAGAGTATAAATAAGATAAAAATATTAAACCCGAAACCCTGGAATGCAAATTACAAAGAGGATACATAATAGATTGGTAAATTAAAGTAATGATACGACCATTGCAGAGTTTTACACAAGGTTGGGGTGATTATATGGCTAAGGGGCTTTATGCCGGAAGACAGATCAAAAAGAGCCGGAAGAAGAACCGGTGGAGCGATCGGTACTACAAAAGAAGGATGTTGAAACTTAAGGAGAAATCGGACCCGCTCGAAGGATCCGCACAGGGAAGAGGCATTGTGTTGGAGAAGGTCGGTGTGGAAGCCAAACAGCCAAATTCAGCCATCAGAAAGTGCGTGAAGGTTCAACTCATTAAGAACGGACGCCAGATAACTGCGTTTGCCGTTGGAGAAGGCGCTATCAACTTCATAGATGAGCATGACGAGATACTAGTGGAGGGAATCGGGGGAAGCAAAGGTCGAGCCAAGGGTGACATACCTGGAGTAAGGTTCAAGGTCATTCAAGTCAACGGCGTTTCACTCGTAGAGCTGGTAAGGGGTAGAAAGGAAAAACCGATACGATAATTTTTTCAATTAAGTATTCGAAGCGGCAGGTAAGGATATGGCTTCAAAAAAAGAGGGAAACGACACAGCAAGCGATGAAATAGATGCAAACTACCTTGTTTTCGGGAAATGGGACCTCACTGAAGTGGTGGTTGAGGATCCGAGCCTGAAGAGGTATATTAATCTTAAACCCACGGCAGTGCTTCACGGCAGTGCCAGATTCGCCAACAAGCGTTTTGGAAAGGAAAAGGTCTCCATAGTCGAAAGACTCATCAACAATGTGATGAGGAGCCAGCATTATACCGGAAAAAAATCGAAAGCATACAGGGTTGTTAGGGATGCATTTTCCATAATAAACTCCAGAACGAAATCCAATCCCATTCAGGTATTGGTAGTGGCTATCGAAAACTCTGCCCCGAGAGAGGAAGCGACCCGATTGAGATTTGGTGGCATATCCATTCCGAAAGCGGTGGACTCTTCACCATCACGAAGATTGGACGTAAGTCTCAGAAATATCTCGAAGGGCGCGGTTTCAGCCACTGTGAAGAATAAGAAATCCGCTTCAGAGTGTCTTGCGGGGGAGATTCTCAAGGCCTCGAAGAATGATACCACATCCTTTGCCGTGTCGAAGAAAAACGAATACGAGAGGATAGCGGGATCGGCCAGGTAGAGAAACGTAAGAGGTTGGATAAATTAATTTTTACTTTCCAATTTTTTTTTATATTACTATATTATTTATTATAGATAAGGCAGACCCACAGGTGATGAAATGGGACGAAAGGAAGATAACGTAAAAAAGGCACAACTAATCATGAAAACCCCGAAATTCATTAGGAACATTGGTATCGCCGCGCACATCGACCACGGTAAAACTACCCTGAGTGATAATCTTATTGCCGGTGCGGGAATGATGTCCGAAGATCTGGCTGGAAAGCAATTGCTCCTGGATTTCGATGAACAGGAACAGGCAAGGGGAATCACTATCAACGCCGCCAATGTCTCAATGGTCCATGAGTTCGACAAGAACGAGTATCTCATTAACCTGATCGATACGCCGGGTCACGTGGATTTTGGCGGTGACGTGACCAGAGCAATGAGAGCTGTGGACGGGTGCGTAATTGTGGCGTGTGCCGTTGAGGGTGCCATGCCCCAGACCGAAACAGTGGTCCGTCAGGCACTCAGGGAAAGGGTCAAACCGGTTCTGTTCATCAACAAGGTGGATCGATTGATAAACGAATTGAAGGTTTCAGAGCAGGAGATGCAATCCCGCTTCATTAAGATCATCAGCCAGGTGAATTCTCTTATCTCGAAGAACGTGCCCAAGGAACATAAGGCCGATTGGATGATGAAGGTGGAAGATGGTGCGGTGGCCTTCGGTTCAGCTTATTACAACTGGGCCATATCAGTCCCTTACATGAAACAGACCGGGATCAGCTTCAAGGATATCTATAATTATTGCGCAAAGAACGATCAGCGGGCTCTGGCGAAAAAGGCCCCTGTTCACGAAGTCTTGCTTAATATGATCATTAAACATCTTCCCTCGCCCCTGGTGGCACAGAAAGAGAGGATACCAAAGATCTGGAAAGGAGATTTGGATTCTGAAGTCGGACAAACTATGTTCCATTGCAAGGAGAGTGGAGAGACCGTTCTGATGATCACCAAGATCGTAATGGACAAACACGCTGGGGAGATCGCAACCGGCCGCCTTTTCTCGGGGACGATCAAGAGAGGAGACACTTTATACACCATGGGAATGCCAGGTATGTCCCGAGTACAACTGGTCAGCGTTTTCGTGGGTTCCGACCGTATCACTGTGCCGGAAGCCTCTGCAGGAAACATTATTGGGGTAAGCGGTCTGAAACAGGCCATTGCAGGTTCAACCGTGGCTACAGCCGAAGATATGATCCCCTTTGAGCGTATTGTCCACGTATCCGAACCGGTGGTTACGGTTGCTATCGAAGCAAAGCAGATGAAGGACCTCCCAAAACTCATCGATGTGCTCCGAAGCCTGGCCAAGGCCGATCCTTCACTGCAGGTGGAGATCAACCAGGAGACCGGGGAGCACCTGCTTTCCGGTATGGGTGAGCTGCATCTTGAGATCACAGAATACCGCATCGTGAATGAACAAGGAATTCCAATAATCACCTCGGAACCCATAGTGGTATACAGGGAAACGGTTACCAAACTAAGTCCCCAGTTCGAGGGGAAATCACCCAACAAGCATAACAAGTTCTATATTGAGGTTCTTCCGATAGAGGACGAGGTGTACAAAGCCATCAAGAACGGGGATCTGCCCCAGGGCAAGCTGAAGACCAAGAAAGTTTCCAAGGAACTTGTAAAGATGGGTGTGCCGAAGACCGAAGCGAAGGGTGCCTATGCGGTATTCGGAAATAATATTCTTGTCAATGCGTCAAGAGGTGTTCAGTATTTGCACGAAACGAAGGAACTGATCATCGATGCATTCAAGGAGGCTATGGCATTAGGTCCATTGTCGAGAGAAATAGTCAATGGCGTAAAGGTCCGTCTCATGGATGCCAACCTGCACGAGGATGCCATTCACCGCGGGCCAGCACAGATCATACCAGCGGTCCGTTCAGCTATCTACGGCGCAATGATGACCGTGGGGACCATGCTGACAGAACCCATAGTCGATGCATACATAACCGCACCTCAGGATTACATGGGTGCAATGTCGAAGGAACTGGGGCAGAGAAGAGCTAATATCCTGGAAATGAATACGGAAGGAGATATGACTATTATTAAAGCAAGTGCGCCTGTGGCTGAGATGTTCGGTTTCTCCTCCTCGGTAAGGAGTGCCACTCAGGGGAGGGCATTGTGGACCACAGAGTTCAAGGGATTTGAGAGCCTACCTTTCCATCTTCAGGAAGAGATCACCACAGCCATCAGGACCCGCAAGGGACTTAAGCCACAGCCGCCTTCACCCTCTTACTACGGTAGCTGATCTGAAAATTGACGATCCTGTTAACTGGCACGAACAATAATTCAATCGATATAAAAAGTTATATAAACGGTAATGCTATTTACCGGCCGAAAATTACTGAGGTAGTTATTATGGGAGAAAAACCACATATCAATCTGGTCTTCATAGGCCACGTTGACCACGGAAAATCCACACTAGTTGGGAGACTTCTTCTGGATTCCGGAAGCATATCACCCCATCTTATAGAAAAATACAGAAAAGAAGCGATAGAACATGGAAAGCCAGGATTCGAATTCGCATACGTAATGGATGGTTTAAAAGAAGAAAGAGAGCGCGGTGTGACCATTGACGTGGCACACAAGAGATTCGATACGGACAAATACTATTTCACCATCATCGACGCACCGGGTCACCGAGATTTCGTGAAGAATATGATAACCGGCACATCCCAGGCGGATGCCGGTGTTCTCGTCGTGGCCGGCCCGGAAGGGATCATGGCACAGACCAAGGAGCACTTGTGGCTCGCCAAGGTGCTGGGTGTCGGTCAACTTATCATTGCCATCAACAAAATGGATGCCACCTCGTCACCTTATGATGAGAAAGTATTTCAGAAGGTATCCGGTGAACTGAAGAAAATGCTTCCCATGGTGGGCTACAGACCGGATACGGTGACCATAGTCCCAGTATCAGCGCTGAAGGGAGACAACGTCGCTGGGCCGTCGGAAAATATCGGATGGGCCGAAGGGACTTTTCTGAAGTCACTGGACAGCCTGAAACCGCCACAACCGTTGGACAACATGCCTCTCCGGTTGCCTGTACAGGATGTTTACAATATCACCGGCGTAGGTGCGGTTCCCGTGGGTAGGATCGAGACCGGAATGCTTAGACCGGGCGACAAGGTATCCATCGTTCCTTCAAGGCGATACGGTGGTGTCGTGGGAGAGGTTAGAAGCATCGAGATGCATCACGAAATGGTGGACGAGGCGCATGTAGGGGATAACGTTGGCTTCAACCTTCGTGGAATCGGTAAGAAGGATATTCGCCGCGGTGACGTTGCAGGTCCAATAGACAACCCTCCAAGTGTGGCCAAGAAGTTCAAGGCACAGGTGATGGTCATCAACCATCCCAACGTGATAACCGAAGGGTATACTCCGGTGTTTCACGCCCATACCTGCCAGATCGCGTGCAGATTCTCAAAACTGCTCGCAAGACTGGACCCGAGAACCGGCGCTGTGGCAGAGGAGAACCCGGACTTCCTCAAGACCGGTCAGGCAGCCATCGTCGAGATCACTCCAACAAGGCCCATGGTAATAGAGGAACAGCAGAAGGTAAAACAACTTTCGAGCTTTGCCATCAGGGATATGGGGCAGACCGTAGCAGCAGGCGTCTGCATCAAGATTTTGGAAAAACTCGAAACCTGAAGTTTTTCGATTTTATTTCAGTAGAGGGTACGCATGGTTGCTAAAGCAAGAATATCATTATCGGGAACGGATCCACAACACGTGGATGATGTTTGCAATCAGATAAAGGAAATTTCTGTTAAAACAGGTGTTCACATAAGCGGGCCCATCCCGCTTCCCACGAAAAAACTCGTGGTACCCTGCAGGAAAAGCCCTGACGGGGAAGGGTGTGAAACGTATGAACATTGGACCATGCGTATTCACAAGAGGCTCATTGACCTGGATGCCGACGAAAGGGCTCTAAGGCAGCTGATGAGAATTCAGGTTCCCGACGGGGTCAACATCGAGATAGTTTTAAAAGGCTGATTTATTATTGTAGAACGGACTGGTTAGGAGCGATCTGTCCTTTTTTCTTCTTTATTATTTTTTGTTTTAGTAGATATACCAGTTCTTCAGCGTAGCTTTTCTTCCCTGTTTAACCCCATTCCGTAAAAAAAGTGCATGTTCCCGCTTCGCTCCGATGCATCCTCGGCAATAATACCTTCGGATGCATCTACCCCTGCCCAATTTTTTCCCCACGGAAAAAATGGTGCAGGGAGTGGGATTCGAACCCACGAACCACTAAGGACAGGATGTCCTAGCGCAGTACACCCTTTTTAGACTACGATCTTAAGTCCTGCGCCGTTGGCCAAGCTTGGCTATCCCTGCTTTTTTTCTATGATTCCAACCCATTAAAAAAAATTCTTTTACGGTGCAACGCTACCCCTTATTATCTCTCTTGCGATCACCAAGCGCTGTATCTCAGAGGTCCCTTCGCCGATCTCGCACAATTTCGCGTCCCTGAAAAATCGTTCCACCGGATAATCTTTCGTGTACCCGTATCCCCCGTGTATCTGTATGGCCTTGGTGGTGGTCCTCATGGCCACTTCCGAGCAGTATAATTTCGCCATTGCTCCCTCTCGGGTCACCTTTTTCCCCTTGCTTTTCCAGTAAGCCGCTCTGTACAACAGGAATCTTGCTGCATCGATCTCCATTGCCATGTCAGCCAGCATGTTCTGTACGGATTGGAAGCTTGCAATGGGTTTTCCGAACTGCTCCCGCTCCTTTGCGTACTTGACACTTTCCTCGAAAGCGCCTTGCGCTATCCCGAGACCCAGTGCACCTATGCTTATCCGGCCCCCATCGAGAACTCTTAGAGCATCAACGAAGCCGTCTCCTGGATTCCCGAGAAGGTTCTCTTTCGGAATTCGGCAGTTCTGGTAGACCATCTCAGCTGTATCGCTGGCACGCAGACCAAGCTTGTTCTCCTTTGTTCCAGCAGTGAATCCTTCGGTTCCCTTCTCCACTATGAACGAGCTTATTCCGCGGTGACCCTTTGATTTGTCGGTAATGGCCAATGCTATGGCGATATCTCCAACACTGCCATGTGTAATGAATATTTTAGAACCGTTCAGCACCCACTCGTCACCATCGAGAACCGCTGTTGTCTTCGTACCGCCGGCGTCGCTCCCGGCAGAGGGTTCGGTGAGACCCCAGGCTCCGATCTTCTCCCCCTTTGCGAGAGGTACCAGATACTTCATTTTCTGTTCTTCGGTCCCGCACATGTATATGTGATTCGAGCAGAGTGATACGTGGGCGGCCATAGTGATGCCGTGTGACCCGCATACCCTTGCAAGTTCCTCAACGCCAATGGCGTAACTGATATAATCAGCTCCCGCACCACCGTATTTTTCTGGAAATATTATGCCCAGCAAGCCGAGTTTTCCCATCTTTTTTACAGTATCCCAGGGGAATTTTTGTAGTTCGTCGAACTCTGCAGCTATGGGTTTGATCTCCGTCTCTGCAAAATCACGGACCACTTTCCGAATCATCTTCTGGTATGGGGTCAGCTCAAAGTTCATCATATCACCATTTCTGGGAAGATTTCCACTAATGGGACTTTTGGTAAAAAAAAATATTGGTGAATTATGGTTTTTCTAAGCAAGGCATATCGGCAAATTAAAATATTTTTCCCGAAATGTTATAAAGGGACTCCTGAAATAATGTAACAAGCTCAATTTTGGGGATTATCATGCAGGAAACATTAATAAAAAACGATCCAGATGGAATGTTGGAACGCGTAACGGCATTACCGGACCAGATCCGAGAAGCCATTAAGATTTGTTCGGAAATGAGATTGTCGAAAAATTTATTGGAGAGAAAATTCACGAACGTCGTGTTATGCGGTATGGGTGGTTCGGCCATTACCGGAGACATCGTTGCTTCCCTTCTATCCCGAGAACTCCTGGTTCCTTTTTCCGTGGTGAGGAACTATCATCTACCGGAGTATGTCGGAAAGGGAACCCTGCTGATTCTTGTAAGCTATTCTGGCAACACCGAAGAAACGATATCATGTATGATGGAGGGCATCACCCGAAATTCGGGTATTTTCGCTATTTCGTCCGGAGGTGGGTTGATGGAGATCTGCAACGATAAGCAACTCGACCACCAAATGATTCCAAAAGGGTGGCCGCCAAGGACCGCCGTGGGTTATCTGGTGATACCCGTCCTAAAGGTATTGAGTATCCTGGGTCTTTCACGAACACCCCCCGATGAGATGGCTGAAGAGTTTATTCCCTTATTGGAGGATATCCGAAATTTATATCTGTCAGGTTCTGAATCAATTTTAAAAAATATCGCCTGTGACATGCAAGAAAGATTACTAATAGTATATTCGCCGCCAGAACTGGCACCGGCTGCAAGAAGATGGATGTGCCAGATAAACGAGAACAGCAAGATGCTTGCACATTGGGGAACCATTCCGGAGATGAACCATAACGAGCTGGTAGGATGGTGTGACGACCCGCTTTTCAATAATTATTATTTGGTGTTTCTCTCCCACCAAAATATCGAGCAGAGGATAGCAAAACGTATAGAATTATCCAGTGAACTTATCCGTGCCAGGAACGTTCCCAGTACTGTATTGTCACTTCCAGGGCAGAATACCGCTCAAGCATTGATGACAGGTCTATATATGGGAGATATACTATCCCTTTATCTCGCAAGTGCAAGGGAAATCGATCCATCTCCTGTAAAAGCCATAGACAGGTTGAAAAATGCACTGGCGAAATCGGAATGATAGTTAGTCAAGCTTTATCAGGTATACTCCGCTCTCCATCATCACAACAGGGGTTTTCGCAAGCATATTGTCAAGCATTCTACTGAGGTCTATCTCGTAAACACCATCTTCCGTTTCCCGAATAACTTCCACCGATTCCGGGGCCATATGGACCTTCTTTCCCCAGATTGGTTTTCTCCTACTTTCTTGCAACGTGATTTCCGGTTTCCCTGAAGATACTTTTTCCCTGGGATACAGGTCCTTCATTGTATCCATTTCCGAGATCCCCTCTCCCTCGGGAGCATCATCCATATTGATTCGAGGTCTGACAGATGTGGCAGTTTGTTCGATATGAACGGCCTTTTCTTCAATTCCGGGGACGTCTTCCATCTTTACTTTCACCCACCCCTTGGCCTCTTCTCCGATCATCTTCGACTCGTCACTTGATAATTCGGAAACATTAAGATTACGGTTGAATATCTCTTTCATCAGGATCCCGAGGTCGTCGTGGGCCTCTTTTTTCAATTCTAGCAGTTCGCCTTCAGGAAGTGGATTTCTTGTGAAAGAGAATTTCGCTTTACCGCACCTGCTGCAGCCCTCGAATATTTCGGGAGACCCCCTGGTGTAAACAGCACCGCAAATAAGGCATTGATGATACATTGATCCCAGCCTCTTCAGTTCTCGACCTCTTCGGACGACATTTCCTTTTTCATTTCTATTTGAGAATCATCCAAATGGATTTTTCTAAAATCTTCTGGTGGAGGAGGTGGTTCCACACCATTCGGTGCGGATACCCGGATTTCATCTCCAACGGGAGGTGGCTCGGAAAATGGGATCTCTTCCATGGTCTCATCGATCTTGATCTCCGTGGTTCCTTCCACCTCTTCCTCGCGCATCGGCCTGAGATTATCTTTTGTCAAGAGCATGGCTTGAACCACTTTACCATCCTTTCTGATGGTCTTGAGTAAATGAGCGGGACCCACAACCATCATCCGCGGTGGATTTTTTCTCCGCAGCATCCTGTTAAAGAAGGATCGTTTTTTTGCCGAGATGGAAAACCCTGGGGTTTCAACACCGACAAATGATTGGTTGTCTATCTCCGCCATGGTTATCTTTATTAGCTCCATTTCTTCAACTGCTGTCAACCCTCTTTCTAGAACCAATACCTTGCCAAGCTTGACCTCATCCACAATGAATCTAATTCTCTCCTCAGGGCTCATGTCGCTCAATTTCTCAAGCGAGATAAGATTTATCATGATGCCCTCTGTTTCATCCGGCATTGTTTCACACGTCGATTTTTTCTAATATTATTGGAATTTTTTAATCATGGCCTTGTATAGACCTTTCATATTTTTTCCGGTAAGAGCAGATATCGCCACCATTAAATCTTCATCAAATCCTTTCTTTATTTTGTCAGGTGCAGCACCTTCAAGATCGACCTTATTGGCCACAATGATCACCGGGAGTGATCTTGCCTTGCAGTTTCCAAGCAAAGTAACATTCACCTGGTTGAATGGATCCAGTGTCGAGTCCATTATTAGCAATATACCATCCATCTTATCGAGCCATTCAATGGCCTCAATTACTCCTTCGGTTCCCTCCTTCGCCCTGCGCTTTCCTTCCGCCTCGTCCATTCCGTGTTCTTCTACAAAATTGTGAAAATCCACTTTCGTAGCCACACCGGGTGTATCAAAAATATCGAAAGTTATCTTTTTCTTACCCAAGGATATTTCGACTCTTTTCTGAATAACCTCGTGGGTCTCGTGCGGTATGGGTGACGTGAGACCCATGGCTTCCTTCGTCCAGTCCATGGATATTCGATTGGCAAGCGTCGTTTTACCAGCATTTGGGGCGCCGTATAAACCGATCTTCAGACTTTTCTTCTTGAATAGCCTGAAAAGCCATCTACGTAGAGCGCTGAAGATTCCCATTTGAACGGTCCCCTGTTACTGTCCTCGATGGAATAACTTTAACCTGAATTTGAAGCAATAGTGTCCATTGGACGTCCAGGTCAGTAACGCTAATTAGTAAAATATGATATTAATTTATTGGGGTCACATCTCGAAAATAAAATACTTCGAAGGGTTTGAATTCGATTAGTGATAACGCGCTGGTTATCTTAAAATAGCATTGTTTTCTTAAGCACAACCGATAATACCGATCACTGCCGTTAATAGTTAATTGAAACCGAAAGATAATGTAATCCTATCGGGACTATCCTAACATACTTCCCCGTATCGGTTTTTCATTAACATAATGGGATATATAAATGTAATTTCCTAAGGAATTGGGCGGAGCCAATCATATTGGGGGTATTAATATTCTGAAGAAAATGGTGATGTAAGATGACTGTTTACAATAGCAATAAATTGATGGAAAGGGTGATGAATGAACCGAAAAGAACTGCAGTTTTGAATTCAATAAATGATTATTATAAAATTCAAGTTAGTGACGAGACTATAAAGGACATTGAAAACATTTGCTACGGTACGTTCTCTCCGCTTAAGGGTTTTATGGGCTTAAAGGATCTGAGAGGCGTAATGGACGATATGCATCTTGCCAGCTCCGAGCCGTGGACGATACCGATACTTCTTGATATTCCCGATAACCATGCAAAAGATGTACACGAAGGAGACATTGTGATGCTCACCGATGGGGGGGGAGCTCCAAGTGCATTGATGGAGATCAGGGAAAAATATTCCATCGACAAGGATGAACTATGCCACAAAATATTTCTAACCACAGACTCCAAACACCCGGGTGTTGCAAAAACCAGGAATATGGGTAACGTCTTTCTCGGTGGCGACATTGAGATGATCCAACCTCTCAATAGCGTTTTCAAAGAGCTGAATCTTAGACCGAGGGAAACCCGTGCTCTGTTCAGGGAGAACGGATGGAAAACCGTGGTTGCATTTCAGACAAGAAATGCACCCCACAATGGCCACGAGTATGTTCAGAAAGCCGCCCTGACTTTCACGGATGGTCTTTTCATCAATCCAGTGATCGGAAAGAAAAAGGCTGGCGATTTCACGGATGATGTGATAATCGATACATATCGAGAATTGATCCATCATTATTATCCGAAGGATAGGGTTGCCATGAGCATTCTACCCTTTGAAATGAGGTATGCAGGCCCCCGGGAAGCCATATTCCACGCTATAATCAGGAAGAATTATGGATGCACCCACATTATTATCGGTAGAGATCATGCAGGGGTTGGTAATTATTACGGCCCTTTCGATGCTCACAAAATATTTGATAAATTTCCCGACCTTGGAATAAAACCATTCTTTTTCCGATCATTTTTCCACTGCAAAAAATGCGGTGGGGTTGCTAACGATTGCATCTGTCCCCACGAAGGAGAACATATAATAAATTTTGCCGGGACGAAAATGAGGAAATTATTGATCGATGGGAAGCGTCCGGATGAGCTGATGATGCGCCCCGAGGTCGTTGACGTTATCCTGAGATCGAAAAAACCTTTTGTCGAATAATTAATCGGGGACGTCCATGATCGACCGGAACACGTTTTCATCTATCATCGGTGGTAAAAGGGTTCTTCTTTTACACCACTGGGATGCCGATGGTATCGCATCGGCTGCTATATTGATGGAAGAAATGAAGAAGCAGGGTGTGGATGAAATAAAAAATGAGGTCCCGGTCCTTGGTGAGTTTGAAATGAGAAATGATTGGATCGAAAAAAATGCTCGGGAGGCTCCGGATATCCTCATTACGGCGGACATCAGTATTCCTCTTGATAATTTAATTGCCTTAAGGGATGGATTGGGCGTCGATATTGTGATGTTCGATCATCATACGAGACCCATCGTTGAAGAAGACGGGATATTTTTCATTAATTATTGTTCACTGCGAGATGAAGATTGGCCCTCGAACACTTATGTTCTCAATGATTATTTCGGGCGTAAACCTGACCTGTTAAGTGCTCTGGGTCTTGTAGGGGATAAAGGTCGGAATATTGAAAAGTACACCGATGTATGGCCGATGTTCTCAAAACACCTTGAAATAACGGGATTTACAATCGATGACGTATCGATGATAGTGGACCTCCTTGATTCTTGTTACAAGAGCGGTCGAAGGGAAGAATTGATGAAATTGCCAATGCTGCTCATGGATAAAAGTGATAATGAACTGGCTGAAACGGTTATGAAAAACGAATCTCTAAAATCTTTTTCGAAAGACATTGAAAATCAGATACGAAAATATTTTTCCAGGGGCTTGAAAAAAAAGGATGGATATTTATTGTCCGAAATAGACACGGAATACCATATTATTTCCGCCCTTACCCGTAGATTTTCTAACGCCAATCCGGATGGTGAAGTGATGGTGGTAAACAGTGGTCTTTTCCACGGGAAGACCCAGCTGTATCTCCGATCAAAAAGGAAAGACCTACGTCCGCTTATTGGTTTGATACAAGATCAGGACCAATCAGCTGGCGGCAAGGTGGATGTGGTGGGTTCAGTGATAGACAACTCTAGATTTGAGCCAATATTGAATTTAATTTCACTAGAATTACTTAAATGATTTATCATAATCAATGAATAGTCCGGAGGAAAAAAAATGAAGAATGAAAATGGTGTAACTGTATGGTTCACGGGATTGCCCTGTTCCGGAAAGACCGTCGCAGCGGATAGGGTAAGGGATATACTATTGACAGAATACGATGTTAATGTTGAGCGTCTTGATGGGGATATCGTACGGAAATCACTTACCTCGGATCTGGGCTTCAGCAAGGAGGACCGGAATCAAAATATCATGAGGGTAACCTTCGTGGCCAAGCTTCTCACCCGTAACGGAGTTATTGTATTACTCTCGTTCGTATCACCCTATATTGCGCGACGGGAACAATCCAAAAAGGAGATCGGGAAAATGTTGGAGACATTCGTACATTGCCCCCTCGATGTTTGCGAGCAGCGGGACGTAAAGGGAATGTACAAGCTTGCTCGTGATGGAATTATAAAAGATTTTACCGGAATCGATGACCCCTACGAGGAACCTCCCAATCCTGATATTGTACTGCACACTCACGAAGAAACCGTTGAAGAAAGCGCACGGAAAGTGATTGCTAAACTCCGAGAAGAGGGGTATATATAAATTAGTAAAAAGAGAAAACCGAATATCTTATTTACAGCCTAATCCTTCCTAAAGGATCTTCATCATCGTAATCATTTTTCTGATTTCGTTTATTAAAGAAAATAAGCAGAGTGATAAAACTAATAATTATTATAATAATCAATGACATAAGGAGAATTGTTCTCATAGGTATTGTGTTTTTATCTTCAGAAACAGGGACCGCTATATCATCACTCTTACGCTCATCTACATTTTGAGTTGAGAATGTACCTCTTGCACCGTATGATAATGAATTATCATCTGGATCGGAAAAACCTATCTGGAAATGGTATTCTGTTTCCGGGGCTAGGTCCGGGACCGTTACATTATGCTCCAAAACGGGCTCCGAATCAGTAAATTTCATGAGTGTACCGGTCATATTCTCATATTCGAATATAGTATCCGTGGCTTGTTCAGTAATCCAGGTTATTGATGCACTTGTGTCGTTTAATGACGTTATGTTGATTTCGGATATTGTGGTATTCATTCCATATAGCGGCATTGTGAAATTCTCGTCGTTACTGTATGTTGGACCATTCCCATCGCGATCCGTGGAGCCCACTCTATAATGATACGTTGTATTTGGAACTAGGTTGTTAATTATGGCTCGATGTTCCAAAATGTAATCCGAAAGAATTTTTGTCTGTCCGTAATTTTTCGTTTTACCGTATTCAATAATTGTATTGGCAGCTAAATCCGTTTTCCAACTAACGTTTACTTG